>Ga0209210_1000639_pt1 | contig 35333 bp, 38 predicted proteins | sample RifGroA1_FD_183991 | JGI IMG/M metagenome (GOLD analysis project Ga0209210, IMG submission 183991) | Contaminated groundwater microbial communities from Rifle, Colorado, USA - Rifle Groundwater A1 (SPAdes) (version 2) | ecosystem: Environmental > Aquatic > Deep subsurface > Groundwater >...
GATGCCGAGGGTCTGGATATAGCCGGCGGTATGTTGGCAAACAGGTCGGCCACGGCCACGGAAAAAATCACGCCGCGCCTGGACTCAACGTATAGCATATTTGGCGGGGTCCTGGTTGATGGGGCGCTAACATTGGTAATTACCAACCAAAACGTTGTAAGTGCGACCGGCACAGTTAAACTTGTTCTGAGTAAGTAAGGGAGCAGCTATGAAAAAATTTCTATCTATCCTGGCAATCATTCCCTTCCTGGCTGTTATGATCGTTTACGCTGGGCCTCCGGTAGTGCAGGGAATAAACCTGAGTAGCATGGGGGCGATCGGGGCGTCATCGGTGAATATCAATAGTCTTGTGTATTGGGGATCCGCGACGGCGGAAGCTGACGAGGGATCTGTAACGCTCCCCACAATCACAGCCAATTACTCTGGCCATGGCTTTGTCAGGGCGTCCTCAGCGGGCGTCGTGCAGGACAGTGCAGAGTTTGAATCAGGATCAGATGGCAATGTCTCCTTGATCCGGGGGACTGCCAATGTTGTGGTAGGGGCCGCGTGCGCCAATGCAAAAATATGCGTGAGCACGGCGGCTGCACAGAATCCGATAATTGTTCAGTCCCGAAACGGGGATGCCCAGATAGAAATCGAATTTTGGTACAGATAACAAAGGAGGATAAAATGAAAAAATTCATGGCATGGTTAATGATTTTTTTGATGCTGGCATTCACGGCCTCGTCAGTATTCGCAGGCGATGTCAAGGAGGCCATGACGTATTTCCGGACACAATCGTTCAACGATAAGGCCGAATTTAAGGAGATAACGGCGCCGTCTGGAAATCCAGGAACCAATCGAGGCTGGCTTTATGCCAAGGACAATGGTGGGTTAAGTCAACTATTCTGGGAGGATGACGCCGGGACAGTAACCAACCTCGTCACATCAAGCGCAACGGCCTGGGATGATTTGACAAGCCCCGATGCCAACAAGACGCATGCCTTTACGACCTATACGAGCCTTTTTACCGGCACCTCCACAGCGGCCGATCAATGGACATTCAGCGGACGCGGCAATTTTGGGGATGTTTCGGTTGTACGAATAGAATCCTCAACCGGTAATCCCACGGATGGCATAGTGCTGGAAGTGGTCTCTCACGATACCGACGCTGACGCGCTTCTGGTGACTGCGAATGCGATTAATAGTATTCAGGTGGACGGATCAGGAAGTGTCAATATAATTGGCGGAACCGGAACCATCAATTATACCGATTTCGATGTTGATGCCGATGGTTTGATTACGCTCGCCCCGGATGGAGGCGGTACAGGAATTACCATTACGCCCAGTGCGGCTCTCACAACCGGCCTCGATGTCAGCAATGCCAATATTACAAACGGTGTAAGCCTTGGGGCGACAAAACTACTTGGAACGACAGCGGTCATTGACTTTACCAATTTTGATGTGAGCGCGGCAGGCGCAGTGACAGCGATTTCTCTATCTGCGGGAACTATCAAGCAGGACGCTCTTACCCCGGCCAGCGGTGCGCCTTATACTATCACACTCGATGGTGCAGGCGCAGGAGGTGTCACGGTTGGCGGCACATCAACGGGGACTATTACCCTTGGTGGCGGCGCGACATTGATAAACCTTCCAGCTGCTACCGATCTTACCCTTGCCGGTGGTGTCGTTTCGCTGACCGATACGGCTAATTCAGCAATATTATCAGCAACAAATAACACGCTCACTACCGCAAATGCAGTCTCCGTTACCGCAAATGCCCAAACCTCTGGCAACGGCGTTTCCTACACCAATAGCGGTGCAGTTCTTACGGGATCAGCGTTCTACGCTGGCGTAACGGACGGCGCGGGATTTACAGGTTACTATTTCCGCGCCTACGATGGAGCGGCGAATGATTTTGCTGTCAAGCGATATGGCGCCGTAACGATTGGTGGTTTGGCATCAACAGATATGTTGACGATCACCACGGGCGACGTGCAAGTAGACGATGGTAAGATTGAAATTGATACCAACGAGGACGACACCAGCTACGTCAAACGCAACCAGGGTGTGACGACCGGTCCGTTACTAGAACTTGAGGAGACCGACGCTGCCGCAGATAATGCGGTGCTTTTCATCGACCAGAATGCAACCACAGCGGCAAGTTACGGACTGGAGATTGATTCTGAAGGCGGAACGGGGATACATTTTCTCGATCTTATCGCAGCAGGTCATGCAATTCAAATCGATGTGGCCAACGCGTGGACTGGCCAAGGCCTTATCATTGATGCTGGGCCTTGGCTCGGCACTTTGAATCGTGGTGTTATAGATTTCCGGTCTGACAATGCGGCAACCGCCGAAGTCGGATCGGTTATCTATGTCAAGATGCAGGGTACAGGTGCGGACGCAGCGGCCATCGATGGCAAAGGCCTTTACATTGAAGATGAAGCAGCGGCCACGGCAGGCAGTTACTTGGTTAAATTGGATAGCCTAGCCAACACCGCTTTGCATATTTCAAATTCAGGCGCAGCCGCGGACGGAATCAAGATCGATGTCGCCGATTCCTATACCGGCCAGGGCTTTGTCGCTGATCTTGGCCCTTGGCTTGGTACTACCGGGGAAGGTTTTATCTCTCTGGCTTCCGATAATGCGGCTACTATCCCCGCCGGTCAGTTCGCGAGGTTCCGGCAACTCGGGACAGGACAGCACGCCGCAGCTATCGCAGGGACTTTGATTTACCTGGAGGACGATGCAACGGCTCCCGCAGCGGGTACATCTTACGTTCTATATATTGACGCGACAAATATTGAGGCAATCCATGTTGATACCGGCAAGGTTTTGGTTGACGAAACAGTAACGGCGACGGGTGGTTTAAGTTCCGGATCGGCAGCAGATTCCTTTATCCATACGGATACTGTCGAGCTTTCAAACGCAGATATTAAGGCTCTCAGGGCAACTCCCAAAACGCTTGTTGCCGCCCCAGGAGCCGACAAGGTTGTCGAATTTATAAGCGCTGTCCTCATTCTTGATTATGGGACAAATGTTTTAACCGAGTCGGCCGATAACCTGGTAATCGAATACGCCACCAGCGGAACCGACATAACGGCTGCGATCGAGGCGACCGGATTCATTGACGCTGCCGCTGATACCCTTAAGCTGGTTTATGCAGCCATAACCGATGTTTCGGCTGCCAATGCGGTGAATCTCGCCGTTCAGCTTTTTAATACCGGTGACGGCGAATATGCCGGCAATGTGGCGGAGAATACCACCATGACCGTTAAGGTTAATTACCGTATTCATACGGCAGGGTTATAAGCATGAGAAAATTATTAGCAGCTCTTTGTCTTGTCTTTTTATTGGGGACATCTGCCTATTCTGATGACCAAGAGATATTGACACTTAAGCGCGATCTCATCCAAGAGCGTGTCTTAAGGATCCGGACGGAATTGGAACTTATGAAATCACAGTACAAGGAAGGCCAAGAGGCTCTTAAAACTGCCGCGACAGAGCTTGAAAAACTCAATGTGAGTCTGAAAGCGCTTGAGCCAGCGAAGGAGAAAAAATGAAGCTGAAAATTCTATTCCCTACGCTTTTTGTCTGCGTCCTATTTCTCGGCTGTGCCCACATTCGTGAAAGTGATTGGCTAAACTATAATACTCAATATGCCTCCTGGGAGCATGCCAAGTTTTCAATCTGCGGCTACAGGAATCCAACCGTCGAAGATGTGAGACTAAGTAAAGAACAGAATTGGTGGGGGAAAGCAATCAAGGTAAAGCGTTCAAACAGGCAGATATGGTATCGGCCGCTTAACCCCGCGCAGGTGCAATAATGGCAATCCAACAAGATCAAGCGCTTATCAAACTCATAACCGGCAGGCAACAGAAACTGGAGAGCGAAAAGACCAACTTCAATGATCGAATGCAGGATGTGGCGGATTACGTCTGCCCGCACAGGGATGATATACGCGGCATCCTGCAAAAGGGCGAAAAGAAAGGCACAAAGATTTTCGACGGCACAGCAGTAGGCGCTGCTGTTTTGGCTACGGACGGAATCCATGGTTATCACGTATCGCCTGCGTTCCCGTGGTTTAAATACCAAATGAACCGTAAACAGGCGAATACAATTCCGGCTGTCCGGGAATGGTTGGATGAAATCGAGTTCAATATGTACATGGTCCTGAATCGGAGCAATTTCTATTCTGAGATGTGGTCTTACATTTACGATGGCCTGACTATTGGGTCTCCTCCAATCTACCCAGAGGAGGATATCGCAGAGGAACGTATAATTTTTGAGAGCGTGCACCCTGGGGAGATTTTCATTAGCGACAACAAGTACGGCGAGGTTGATGTCCTGCATCGCAAGAGGAAATTGACGACGCGTAAAATGGTGCAGATGTTTGGTGAGGAAAACTGTACGCCTGCCGTGAAGCAGTCCTACAAAGACCAGCCATTCCAGGAATACGAGATAATACATGCCGTCTTTCCGCGCGAGGAGTATGATGGCCGCATGCAGGATGCAGGAAATAAGCGTTGGGCCTCTATTTGGCTTATGACTGCCGGCAATTATATATGCCGGATCTCTGGTTTCGATAGATTTCCGTACCATATCTGGCGTTATATGCGGAGCGGTAAAGAGGTTTACGCATGGACGCCGTCTCTCCTTGCTATGGCCGACATAAAGGGGCTGAACCTGCTGAACAAAACGCTCCTGGGCGCTGCCCAGCTTGCCATCGATCCGGCCTATAATGTACCTTCTTATCTTGTGGGCAAGGTCGAGTTAAAGCCGCGCGGCATAAATTATATGCGGGAAGGTACCACCGATAAGATCACGCCCATCAATACCTCTGGAAGTTTTCCGATAGGGATTGACCGGGAACAGGCAAAACAGCAGGCCATTAAGGAACGGTTTCATGTTGATACTTTCCTGATGTTGGCGAACCTTGAGGGCAAAGGGCAGCGTACAGCCTATGAAGTCTCGGAGTTGATGGCGGAAAAGGCGGCGGTGCTTGGGGCCGAACTTGGGCCGTTGAATACGCAACTGGATCAGATTCTTGACCACGTTTATTGGATCGAGCTCGAAGCAGGTCGGATGCCGCAGCCTCCCGATATTTTGTACGAGATGGCGGCGCAGGATCCGCACCTGAGGTTTGATCCGGTTTATATGGGACCACTAGCGCAGGCCCAGCGTGAGCGGTTCTCAAAAGATGGAATTCGCAAATTCTTTACCGAGATAGCGCCACTTGTACAGGTCCAAATGTCTACTGGCCAGCCCTCGGAGATCCTTGACAACTTCGATATGGACGAGGCCGGGCGGTATCTGGCTGATAGCAATCGCGTTCCGGCGTCGATGATCCGCACCAAGGAAACGGTAGCCTCTATCAGGCAAGGCCGGATACAGGCCATGCAGGAGGCAAAACAGGCAGCAGGAGCCATGCAACTGATCGAAGGTCTGAAGACGGCTACTGAGGCCGACAAGAACACGGGTGGTAAACTCGGCCAAAACGTCATCGACATGATGAGGACGGCAGGAGGCAGCTATGCGGCGGCTTGATACGTTTCCGGCAACGGAACTGATCCAACAATATCGTGCCACGTTCTCGACGCGGGCAGGACACGAAACCATGAAACACATGCTTTATGATCTCGGTGCCTTTGAAGAGACTTTAGATTTCAATGAAGACGTAGTGTTAAAAAACTACGCCACACACCTGCTGAAAATCATGGCCGGTGGCGAAATCGGCGCAGAAAGCATTGAGCAGTTTATTAACCGGTTAATTACGCAACCATTTAAAAGGCAAGACGAAGCATGAAACCCGAGGATAAACCGATATTTGACGCGCTTTCCGACTGGCAGCTCATGGGCCTCTGCATCGAACGTGAGGCGGGAGGTGAATCGCGCGAGGGACAGATAGCGGTAGGGACGGTAATCTTGGAGCGGGTAGATCATCGGGGGTGGGATGGGGAAACTATTCATGAGGTGATCCTGATGCCTTGGCAATTCTCATGGACAATGCCTGCGGCGGGCCGAGATTATTATAACCGCTCTGTTCGTATGGCTGAGCACTGGGATGATATGTATGAAAAAAGCGATTCTCTGAAACGATGTACGGAAATCGCCATAGGCATATTAAGCGGGGCGATTCCGCGAGATCCTGACTTAACGGCTGTCCATTGCTGTCAATACTTGAATCCCAAAGAAGCGCCCAACATAAAAGAGAAATGGCTAAAAGCAAGCATGACGGTAATTAAAACCATAGGTAAGCACGCATTCTTCAAGGAGGCTGACAATGGATGGAGCTGAATACATAGGCGCGGGCGTAGCGATTGTCGGAGTTTTGCAAGGTCTAAACCTATGGATCACAAGCGCCTTAAAAGCAGAAATAAAGGATGTATGGGCACGTGCGAATAAACATGGCCATGTAATTGAATGCGACTCAAAAGGCTGCAAGCCTAAAACCATAGACGTTATTATCAAAGAAGGAGGAGAGGGATAATGGAATCAAATACAGTGGTAATTTTGGCGGCCCTTTTTGCAGTATCAGAGGCATTGGCCTTAATACCGCAGATAAAGTCAAACTCAGTTTTTCAGTTCCTTTTCAATTTGCTTAAAACCCTCATAGGGAAAGGCAGAGGCGTATGACCTGGGAATGGCTCTTGTGGACTTTGATTTTCTTAGTTGGTTGTTTTTGTGGTTGGCTAATAGGCACGGCCCATAAAGAAAATAAACGGTTCAAGGAGATAAATTCACAATAGGAGTTATTCCTGTCAAGAGTCGAGGCAATGAGAATAGCGCCTTTTGAAACAGAAAGGAGAAAGATATGGATATTTTAGCAATTTAAACGACAGGGGCAGAAATTATCAGACTACTCGTCCAGGGCATCAGCTTTGTCGAACGGCTTTTCAGCAGACAGAGCGGACAGGGTGAGGCCAAGAAGGATTTCGTCATGCAGTTCGCGGAGGTTGCCTTTGCATCGTTTGGATCGCAAGGTGATAAAGAGAAATGGGAGAAGGCAAAAAGCCATGTCTCGGTTATTATTGATGAAATTGTGGCGGTTTTAAATATTTTGAAAAAGGAGCCATGAAAACTTGGGTGGAGAGGCGAAACGGAAAGGAAACCGTGACGAGAGAATAGCGGCGGCGATCGAGCGTCAAAGTAGAATTAAGAACCTTCGCGCCGGAGATATTGAGGCGGCCCGTATGCAGATGAAACAAGGGCTGATGAAGCCTAACACGACGCCTTTGCATGCGGACGCCCGTTACATTTTAAAGGAGGAATAATCATGGGTGCAAACGATGGCGGAGCTCCTGGCGATGCCGGAGGAACCGGAACGGTTGAAAGACCTGCGTGGCTGGACAGTGCCCCGGATGCCTATAAAAACAATGAGTCATTTTACCAATTCGCAGAACCGGTAAAGTTTTACGAAAAGGCAGATGCCCTCATTAAGGCGGAAAAGGACATGGTAGTCGTGCCTGGCGAGAAGGCAACCGATGAGGAAAGAGCGGCCTTTTACGGCAAGCTCGGGCGGCCGGAGACGGCTGATAAGTACACAATTACCAAACCTGCGGATTTGCCGGTGGGCTTGCAATACAGCCTTGAGGTGGAAACAGCGTTTAAGCAATTTGCCCATAAGAGCGGATTTTCCGACGCTCAGGCCAAGGCTACGTATGATTGGTATTACGGTCTGATCAAGGCCGGTCATGCTCAGCAACTGAAGGCCGAACAAGAAGCTACGGATGCGGTTATAAATACCCTAAAGGATGAATGGAAGGGCGATGCATTCAAAACCAATTCCGAATTGGCAAAGCGCGCGTTTCAGAAATTCGGGGGCGATAAGCCGGAGATTTTAAAGTTCATTCAGGATAGCAAAATCAATGGCGTGGCCCTGGGCGATCATCCGGTTTTTCTTCGAGTGTTTGCCGAGATCGGCAAGGCTATAGCCGATGACAGTATGAGTGGAGGCGGCAGGGGCGGTGCAGGGGGAGAAATGTCCGATGAAGAACAAGCAAAGGCCAGATTCCCCAATACCTACAGGAAATGAAAGGAGGTCGCGTAGATGGCGACATTAACCAGTCAATACAGCCTGGTAGAGCAGGCAAAGCGGATTGACCCCTCCGGCAATCAAGCCCGGATTGTCGAAGTTCTCAATAGAAAAATGGGCTCCATGTTAACGGAAGCGCCCTGGATTCCGTCAAACGACGTATGGACAAACAAGACCACGCGGCGGGCTTCGCTCCCCGCGGGATCGCGGCGCAGGCTTAACCAGCGGATTTCGGCCTCGGTATCCAGAACAACCGAAATTTTGGATGTCATCGAAAACATTGAAGACTGGTGTGAAGTCGACGCGATGCTCATTGATTCCATGCCGTCCCCGGCGTTATTTCGGGCCGGTGAAGTTGATGCCTTCATTGAAGGCCTTGGCCAGACATTTGCCAGCGATTTGCTTTACGCTGACTCCAATGTTGACCCGGATGCCTGCCACGGCTTTGCGCCCCGGCTTGCAACCCTGGACAGCCGATTTGTCATCGGTGCCGGCGGCACTGGTTCCGATGTCACAAGTATCTTTATCGTGACCTGGGGCCAGGATACGGCCTATCTGATTTATCCCAAAAACATGGCCGCAAGTCTTGGCGTGATACACGAAGACGAGGCACTGGTCACCAGCGAGACCTCGGACGGCAAAATGAGAGTTTACCGGGATCACTTCCAGATTCGCGGCGGGCTGGTAGTGCGTCATCCCCGAGCAATCACCCGTTATGCGAATATTGAGAGTGCTGGCGCAGACAATACCTTTAATGAGGACGACTTGATTTCCCTGATCAACAACATGGTCAAGGGGCCTGGCACTAGGATGTACTGCAATGAGACAATCCTTACCCAGATGCAGATTCGGGCAAAAGACAAAAATAACGTCTATTACACGCCCGGGGGAAACGCGCTGTCCGGTGAACCGCCTTTATATTTTAACGGCATCCCCATCCGTCAATTTGACAGGGAAATCCTGCTGAACACGGAAACGGCGATTTCCTAAACATCTTAATGAAAGGAGGATAAATATAATGCAAGACTCTCAATTAATATTTTCCGATGGCCAGAACATCACCGCTAACGCAACGACCGTTGATTCAACCAATGTGATTGACCTTGGCGCTATGCTTGATCACAAAGGTACGGCATTGCTTTCGCATGGGCCTGAAAACGGCAACGATCGCCTGATTGTCTCCGTGGGCGTGGCGCCTTCGGCTGGCACGGGGCTTTATCTGGAATTGCAGGACTGCGCGACGGTAGGGGGATCATACACGCCTACCGGCATCGGCATTGACTCGGCAAATGCAATTCCCATTGCAACGCTCATCGCCGGCTATGAGATTCTAAACGTCCCGCTCCCCAGGGGCTTGAAAGAATTTCTGAAGATTGTCTACACGACGACCGGCAATCACGCCGGTTCTCTGGGTACTATCAATGCCCGCATCGAGTGTGGGGCAACGACTAAGAACCAGACGCCTTATCGCGCCTAACTAAAGTTTTTTGAAACGAAGGGGCGGGTACGCGCTCGCCCCTTTTTTCAAAAGGAAAATCATGCAAGGAGCCGCAGCCATGGTGGATGAAGAAAAATGGAAGGTGGAAAGCGATGTCCGCACTCTCAAAGAGGCCGAGATGATTAAGGCCGATTCGGACCGGATGAAGAAAGCCATGGGCATGATGGATGAGGAGATGAAGGCCATGATGAAAATCGCGGTCAAAAGTATAGAAGATCACGCAAAAGAACGTTTTCCGAAGACTTATCCAAAATCCGGAGAATAAACACATGCCTACACCCGACAAAGGCGAATCCGAAGACGATTACGTAAACCGTTGCATCCCCATAGTTCTTGGAGAAGGAACGGCGAAGGATGGCAAGCAGGCGGCAGCGATTTGCCATTCCATGTATGATAACCATCGCAAGGAAAGCGGCGCGAGAAAAAGATTTCCGAATACCTACAAAAAATAGGAGGCAATATGCCAAAATTTTTAGTCAACGAAGCATTTCAATTTCGCAGTCAAGTCCATCGTGTTGGGCTTATCCTGACGATTCCCAAGGAAGACTTGCACATTGAAATCGAGAGGGGCAAGCACCCGAGCAAAAAGAATGACCGCTGGCTTTCGGGCCTGCTGAACAACTGCGTTCCAGCTGATGAGGCCACAGCTCAGATAATTGCCAAAGCCACAGGCCAGGAAGTAGAGGCCGCCACTCTTGAAGACGATGATAAGGAAAGCCACGCAGGGGAAATCGAAGACATAAGGGCGGAGATGGACGGGATGGGCGCCGCCTACGATAAACGGTGGGGTCTCAAAAAGCTTCAGCATGAGCTTATTAAGGCTAAGAAAATCCGGGGGTAAGCCATGGCGTCGGAAGTCCAGATATGTAATGCCGCGCTCCTGAAATATGGCAATCTGGCTATCGCCTCCGTTGATGATGCGACAAAAGAGGCGCGGGCATGCAAAGTCTTCTATCCCTTGTTACGGGACCAGCTCATTTACTCCCATCCCTGGAATTTTGCCATGGCCAGGGCGGACATTTCCGCACAGTTGGCGACAACACCGGCCTTTCAATGGGATTACGCCTATACAATTCCGGCAGATTGTTTAAGAGTTTGGGAACTTTATGGCACAGATGCCGAGTGGGTAGTGGAGGGCACAGAATTTTTAACCAACGAAGAAGAAGAAATCTATATCCGGTATCTACGGCAAATCACGGAAACGGGCAGGTTTAATCCGGCCTTTGTGAATTGTCTGGCCACTCTCCTGGGCGCCGAACTCGCATCGAAACTGGCTGATGACAAGAAGATGCGTGTTGAGCTTTTAAATGAACTGCACAAGGTCTTATTGCCAGAGGCCTATTCCTTAAATGCCATGGAAGGCAACCGGCCACGGCATAAAAATGAACAAGCACTTGATGAAGGGAATTTCAGTTGGCAAACAATCGGAAGATAGCCAAATGACCCAGAAGAAATGCACACAGTGCGGAGAAATTAAGTCGCTGTCTAATTTTTGCAAGCATTCAACCTGTAAAGCCGGGGTTCGCCCTATTTGCAGAGAATGTAAAAGAATTGCTTTGGCAAAATGGCGGATGGAAAATAGAGCGAAAAGCAGGGAAATAGATCGAAAGTGGAGAGAAAAAAATATCGAAAAAGTCAGGATGTCACGAAATAAGTGTATTGCTAAAAAGCGTGCAACTCTTGCCGGAACCCTAAACCATCGCATATCGGTAGGGATGCAGCAGTCATTAAAGGGAAACAAGAAGGGCAGAAGTTGGGAATCGTTGGTAGGATTTAGCCTTGAAGAGTTGAAAAAGCATCTTGAGAAGCAATTTAAGAAGGGAATGTCCTGGGAACTAGTAATGACTGGACAAATACACATAGACCATAAGATACCCATCGCGGCATTTAATTATGACAGCCCAGAAGATATAGATTTCAAAAGATGTTGGGCGCTTAAAAACTTGCAACCCTTATTTGCTTTAGAAAACAAAACAAAAAAGGACAGTCTTTATAGGCCATTTCAACCAGCACTATTATTACAAGCAGCACAAACGGAGGGCAGGTAATTGGCCGGATCGTATTTCATGCAAACATCCTTCAATGGCGGCGAATGGACAAAACTGCTTGAGGGCAGGATTGATCTGGAGAAGTACCGGAATGCCCTCTACCGGATGGAGAATTTCATCATTGATCCCCGGGGGCCTGCACATTTCCGGCCTGGCTTCCGGTTTAAAAACGGCACAAAAACCAATGCCAGCGCATCCCGTTTCATTCCGTTCGAGTTTTCCACAACTCAAGCCTATATTTTAGAATTCGGCAATAATTACATAAGATTCTACCGCAACCAGGCTCAGATACAGATTGCTTATGCGGCATGGGCGGGGACTACGGCCTATGCTTTGGGAGCTTTGGTCACCAATGGCGGCAACTATTACCGATGCATTGTTGCGCATACCTCCACGGCAAATTTTGCCAATGACCTGGCTTCCGGGTATTGGGTGGCATCGGCAGGCGCAACAGACCTGGCCTATGAGATCCCGTCCACCTATGCGGCGGCTGACGTGGCGGGGATAAAATACTGCCAAAGTGCAGATGTGATCTACTTGTTTCACAGTTCCTACGCTCCGCGCAAGCTCAGCCGGACTGGGCACACCGCATGGACGCTGACGACTATCAATTTCCGATCACCCGCGGTAAAAGAGCAGGGCATAAAACCTGCCGCAACATTAACGCTTGCCGCAGTAACCGGCAATTCCATATTGTTCACGGCTGGCGCGGCGGTGTTTCAATCCGGGGATGTCAACCGGATCATCACCTCCGGGGCGGGCCGCGCATCGATTACGGCCTATAATTCCACCACGGAAGTCACTTGCGACATTATAGACGACTTTGCAGCCGTGGGACCGATAGCCTCACAGTCATGGTCACTGCTGGGCAGCCCCAGCGGCAGTATCACGCCATCGGCAAAGAGTCCGGTGGGCGCGATCATCACCATCACGTCCAGCGATGCCGCAGAGGTGTTCTCAAATCTTTTGACGGCTGAAGATCCGCCCGATGATAACTGGCTTGCTTCGGGATCCGGAACAAACGAATACTATCTTGTCAACACAGCGTCCACCTACCAAGCTGCGAAACCAGACGCCTTCTATATTTCTGCTGTGGCTGCCGTGGAAGGCGCCATGGGCAGCCTCGGCATATCGCAATGGGATTGGGGCGACAACGACGCCCTGGGATACGACACGCTTTACGTCCGGCTGTCCGATGGCGTCGATCCCGACACCAAAAGCACCTTTGCGACGCCCGATAACGATTTCCTGAAATGTTCTGACATTACGGCGGCGGCTGACCTCTTCCGCAGTTCCGATGTGGGCAAGTATATCCGGGTGCATAGTGGATTTGTTAAGATCACGATTTACACATCTGCAACAGTGGCGAGCGGTGAAATCCTCAAGGAGCTGATGGCAACCACGGCGACGCTCGCCTGGACCCTGGAAAGCGAGGTCTGGAATGCTACGAATGGCTATCCGTCATGCGGCACATTTTTTGAAGAGCGTTTGTGTCTGGCTGGGTCTCTGGCGTACCCGGAAACGATCTGGGGGTCGGTCGTAGGCGATTTTGAGAACCACACACCTGGTGTTGACGCAGCCGATGCGTTTGAGTTTACCATTACTGGTAAGGAGGTCTCAAACATCGCCTGGATCGAACCGGATGAATATCTCCTTCTGGGATCTGCGGGGAAGATATCCCGGCTAGGGCCGGAAGATACCGGACAAGCGCTGACGCCTTTGAATGTCCTGGCAAAACGCCAAGTCCCGGAAGGTGCAGCGGAAATCATGCCGGTGGCCGTCACCAATGCCGTCCTGTATGTGGATAGGAGCGGATTCGACAAGGACGTGGGAAATAGCATCCGGGAACTAACTTGGGTATGGGAAAACGGTAAATATGTCTCGCCTGATCTTTCGCTTTTGGCTGAGCACATCACAAATGAAAGCAAAATCGCAGGCATAGCCTATCAGCGGAAACCATTTTCAATATTATGGGTGTACCTAGAAGACGGATCCCTGGCCGCCATGACCTATCTGCGGGAGCAGGATGTGGTAGGCTGGCATAGACACCCTGTTGATAATGGCGAGGTCGAAAGTCTGGCCAGCATCCCCGGCGATGGCTATACTGAGATTTGGGCGATAATCAAAAGAACGATAAACGGCGCCACGGTTCGCTATGTGGAGATGATGGAGGCTGTTTTTACTGATGACGATGACACCTATACCGCAAACAAGGGGCTAAACGCATTCTTTGTGGATTCTGGTATTACCTATAACGGCGCGGCTGCCACAAATATCACCGGTTTGAGCCATTTGGAAGGCGCGACCGTGGCAGTTCTGGCAGATGGGGCTTGGGTATCGAACAAGGTCGTCAATAGCGGCGCCATTACTTTGGCCACGGCGGCCCAGGTTGTCCATGCCGGCCTGCCCTATACTGGAACCTTGCAGACTATGCGTTTAGATGCCGCCATGCGCGACGGCACGGCCCAGGGGCGCGTTAAAAAGATTCACAGTCTTATCGTCCGGGTTTATCAATCAGGGCCGTTCAAGACCGGTAGGGACGCGAATAATCTTGATGTTTGCGCCGACCGCGAACGTGTAATCATCCTGGGAGCTCCCTATCCTCTTTTTACGGGAGATTTGCCTATCGGCTACGACGATCGATGGGATACCGATGCACGGGTTATGATTGTGCAGGATAAGGCCATGCCGTTGAGCGTGGTCGCGTTGATTTCGGAGGTCTCGATCTCATAATGTGTACGGGTGTTGAAATAGCATTGTTGGCCGCCACGGCAGTATCAGCGGTAGGTACATTAGAGGCAGGCCAGCAGCAGGCGCGAATGGCTGAATATAATGCCCGCGTAGCCGAACAAGGAGCGGCGGCGGCGGCTGGCGAAAAAGCGACTTACGATGAGCAGATACACCGGGAGCAGGTGCGAAAAATTTTGAGCCAGCAGCGGGCTCTTTACGGAAAGTCCGGTGTGGACATGACAACAGGATCGCCCTTGCTGGTGATGGAAGACACGGCGAAAACCGGCGAACTTGACGCCTTGGCTATTCGATACGGCGGTGAGGTCGAGGCAGCCCGGGCGCGGAGCGGAGCAAATTTATCAAGGATGCAGGGGCGGACTGCACAGACAACAAGCTATTATCAAGCTGGAACGACTTTGCTTAGTGGCGGCGCCCAAGCATACGGCAACTTTAAAAAATCACAACTGTCTACACGGCCCATTATATTGAAATCAGGTGGATAAATGCCAATAATTCCTCTCCTCCAAAGACGGCAGAGTATTTCTGGCGAGGCGGCAAGTGTGCCGGGCAATATCGGTGCGGCCGGCATTGTCGGTGAAGCCGTGGCGCGGGCTGGCGCAAGAGGCATGGCTATCTCTGAGGATTTCGCCGATCTGGTAGCGCGACGCAATGAGGAATTACGGAAACAAAACAATGCCTTTGCAGTCCTAAAAACGCAAAACTCCATAGATGAGGACATTAGAACTTTTCGGCAAACCTATGACATAGAGGCGACAAAAAGCGCGGCAGATCCCGGAGGATTATTACAATTCACCAACGACCGGATAGATGCCTTTTCCAAGTCCCTGGATGAAAAGTACCTAGCCAATGTTACCGATGCCGACCGGAAACTATACATTGAGCAATACCGCAATTCTGCCATTGCCCGAGTTTTGGACCATACTGCCGTCTATCAGTCCAATTTCAGGCAGGATTTTGCCAAGACAGAGATTTCAAGGGCTAAGGACTTATCACTCGCGGCAGTGCGCGGCGGCGCCGATTATGAGGCCGAAATCGAAACCTTCCGGCAAAAGGTAGGCGCTTTATACGCGACCGGCGCCGTGAACGCGCCCGACATGGAAGAAATAATCATCCAAACGGACCGGCAAATAGCCGGGGCCTATCTGGATTACCTGCTTGCCAATAACCCAATCAAGGCCCGTCAGGTAATCAAATCAGGCCGAATTATTGAATTCTTGCCGGGTGAACAATACCGTTACTATGCTGCACGGGCCGAAAGCCTGGGGCAGGCAGAGGAAAAAATCGTTAAGGAAAATGAGGCCTTTGGCGCCGTCCTTGAGAATTTCCGGGAACCAACAGGCATTATAAATGTATCTAAAGCCGTAATCGCCGTTGAAACCGCTAAAACAGTGGGCGGAATTGATTTTAGCAGCCTTGATCGTGAGACAAGAAACAGCCTGAAAAGCCGCTTGGGAGCTATTGACGCGGCACAGAAGGCGCGGCGTCATGAGGTTAGCAACGGATTGATGCTCGACATAGAGAAAAACATTCTCAATTACAATGCAATCAATAACCCACTAGGGCTGACTCAGGCAAAAATGGCAATAACCAGATTGATGGAGGATCCGGAGAACGCGGACATGGTAGGACCGCTGATGCAGTACTCAAGGATCATTGATACAATCTCCCGCCAGGAAGAAGCAGAACGGCGGCAAGAAGAGAGGATCGCAAAGCAGGAGGAAGCCGCAAAGAAAAGAGAAGAAAAGGCCGAAAAGGTAGAGGCCAGGATCGAGGCGAGGGAAATAAGATCGGAGGCGGCACGAGAGCGACAAGAGTCCAGAATCTTAAAACAAGAGTCAGAGGAAGACGCGAATGCCGAAATGCTGGCTCGCGTCAACAACGGCGATTTTATAGATATTTACGATCCACAGGACGGGAACCGCAGGTTGTTGGATGTTGCAACAAGACTGGGCGTACCCAGGCGCAACTTCCAGCAATACGTTGCCATGAACAATGATCACATGAAAAGTTCGGGCATGCAGAATTTCTGGTCACAGGTCATGACGACCTTGAACAAAGCCTCTACGGAGGGCAGCAATACATATGTCAAGAATATTGTGGCTAATAAAAGCCGGATAATCAATAGCTTACAATTCTACATGACCAAGCCTTCAGAATTGGATAAAAGCTTTGGGGATCAGCCGATTACGATCTATAATCCGAAGGTCATTGACCTATACAATAAACTGATCGAGAAAGCCGATAAAGAGGCTTTCTTCGGTTACGATTTCAGCCCATATCTACGGGAGTTGCCTCCTCCAAGCAGGAGATTTGCGACGCCGCGGCAAGGCGGCAAGGTTGAGAATTTGCCGGACGGCGCCAGATTAGCCGCAGACGGTCAATGGTATGTCCCTGACCCGGCGCGGCCGGGTAAATATTTGAAGGTGGAATGATGCCGAAACTAACGCCAATTGATTATGATCCCTTCGAGAAAAAGAGCGCCATAAATTTGACGCCCGTGGATTATGATCCTTTTGGCCAGGGAAGCAATGTGATCCCGATCCGACGCCCTGGCGAAGGCACAGAGGCCATGAGGATTTTTGCGCCGGCAAAAGTAAGAGGTTTGAGACTTTACGAAATAGGACAGGAATTTAGCGGTGTAACATCTTTATCTGAAGACAAGGGCTATTCCGCGCCCGAATGGTTACGCTCCGTTTTTGATGCGCTATCCCTGACGGATGAATACCAAGGCGAAAGGGCGCGGGCCGCCAACATAACCTCCCTGGCTGAAGAACTGAACATAAGACCAAGCCAAGCGGAGCGTGACTTTGATGTACTGACCGGAAATATTTTTTCAAGGAACCGCCTGCCCGACATGGGCGTGAAGGGCGCCGGCGAAATCGCCATGTTAGGCGGTGTGGCGCGGCTGGCCATGACGCATCCGATCGCTACCCTTGCTTCAATTCCTGCCTTTGCTGGGTTGAATGCCCTTTACACGGCGATTCTTGAGCGTCAACATGGCATCCCTGGAGTGGGTTTGACCGGATTCTTACCGGAAAATACGATTCAACCGGCCAAAGATATGGTTTGGCTGGCCGAAACTATAGCACAGGCCTATGCCGTATCCCCTGTTTTCAGGTTGGGGAAGAACCTTGATACGCGCTACACGGAGCCCCTAAAGCGGGCAGTTACTGAAAAATGGTTTAAAGACGTGACCGAGACTTTCAAGTCTCCAGAAAGCTTCTATATTTCAGCCGGCAAGATTCGGAGGTTTTTTGGTGGCGGCAAGGTTGGAGAAGAGATCTCACCCGAAGAATTTGACATACTACAGACCTATGGCATTCCCAGGGAGTACTACCGGGCGGCGGTAAAGCAAGGGCTCGACATTGAAATTCCTGCTGAAAGAATTGTCACCTCTGCCGACAAGCCATGGTGGAATAATATTAAGAACGCCTTCCGGGTATCTCCGCAGTGGGAACCGCCTATTGAAATAATAAAAACGGGCGATGCGAGAGCGGCAATCGTCAGACCTCATGTATCGGGTCTGCTGGAAGGCGGAACGGGAACGCGACGCAGTTTTACTGATATTTACAAGGACCTTAACAATTTCTTAGGCGAAAGTGGGCAGATAGGACCGAAAGAAAAGACGCCTGAGCAAAAGCAAGCGGCAGATCGGCTTAAAAACGATCTTGCGATTATCAAAAAAGAGGCGGAGCAGGCCGGGAAGGACTTTACCGAATATCTACGAGAAGTCGGGTTTGATGAACCGGCAATTGCGGCGGCAATAAAGATTTTGAGTTTGTCCGAAGAACCGGAAACCAACATACTCCCCGAGGCAACCCCGAAGGCTATCGAGCTATGGGAGATGACGAAGGAAGAAGTAAAATCCGGTTTATCGAAAGATCTCATCTATAAGCCCGAATCCATGTCAAACGAAACATTGGCTATGCGTGGTTTTAATGGAATAACTGTAGTAGGCGATAAATTTTTTGATCTCCCTCCCTTGGAACGCAAATCATTATTATTGCATGAAATAGGACATGAAATCTCCAGGTCAATTATCAAAGATCCTTTCTGGGTTGATCTCATGGAGCCATTGCGCATACAGGATGGATCGCCAAGAAGTATAAAGTCAAAATATAGAAATCCCGTTGGCGGCTCTACGCGCCCGGAAGAAATTATCGCCGACATTGCCGCTGATATCAAAGAACACGGAATGCCTGATTTTTCAACTGGATGGAGTGAAGAAAGTAAAATTACGCTTGCGCCTATTTATGAGCGCGTATTTAAAGAGTTGGCAAAAATCGAGGAACTAAAGCAATCCTACGAGACAACCTCGAAGGGTGAGGGGCAGATGCAGCAAACGCCACGTATAAATCCCATCACAGAAAAAGCGGGCGCACTTTTAAATGCAACAAATACAAAAACCCTGACCTCCCACAGAGATTACGAAGTTGCCAAATCCGGAGGGGCGCTTGCCGCCGTGAGTCTCGTGCGTGATCTGGTCAAGCCGGAATCGCTCGATTATGCCCGAAGCCTCGGAAGCGATGTGATTTATGTCCCAGTTATCTCCGTCGAAAAATCCGGCATGAACGCAATCTCTCAAGCCCTGGCACATTACCACGCACAGGCGGCAGGCGCCAAGGTTGCTGATGACATTTACCAGGCGAATAAGACTTATCATACGGGTGCCGATGCCTTGAGCCGATTACTAAGTCGTCCCACTTTTAAAGGCCCTGTTATCCAGGGCGGCCGCTATATTTTGGTGGATGATGTTGTTACGATGGGCGATACTTTAGCCGAATTAGCGGATTATATTAAGAAAGGTGGCGGAGAAGTTGCGGGAATAATAGTTCTTGCAAATACCGCAAAATCTGCTAATATAGTGGCTACTCCTGCATCAGTGCAGGAAATAAAAAGGAGATTTGGCGATGCCATTGAAACCGAATTCGGAATTAAGCCAGAAGCCCTCACCAAGCCAGCCGCAGAATACCTCCTTAAATTTAAGGATGCTGACAGACTCAGAAACCGCATCGCTATTACAAAAAACAAAGGAAAACTCGGAGTTGTTCAAGAAGGCGTTCAACCCGGAACCATAACGCCGGAAATCTTATCCTCTCTCCAGAAAACGCAAACCATAGACCTGACAGACGAAGCCAATACCTTGCTTGACCTTGCCGCGGCCGAAGAAACCGGCAAGGGAATGCCTGACGATCCATCTTATGAGCAGATCAAGGCGGAGGCGGCGAGGCTGGCCCGGGAACGGATGAAGAAAAATAAAAACCTTGTGAAAAAAAGGATGGAGCGGGCCGCTACGCAGGCCGCCATGACCGCAGCCAGAGAAACGCCGGTTCAGGCCGCCATGACCGCAGCAATCAAGGCCGGTGGTTTTCGATATGATAGCATTCGCATTGATTATTCCCGGGATACGATCAAGGAACTGAATCAAAAGCGGCCGGGCTTGGTTGCCAATGACGGCAAGGCACGGCTTGATGAGTTGGCGGAGGATCATGGCTTTGAAGATGGCGACGCCCTGCTTGAAGCGATGTTGTCGGCGGAACCAATAAAGGAAACGGCTGGCAAGATCAAAAGACAATTCGATGACATGATGGCAGAGGAATTAGAGGCCATTGCCGAAGACACGGGCTATCTTGTCGATGTTTACGAGGAGGAAGAAAAAATCCTGGCCAAACTTCTCAAGGAGAATAAGCCGAAACCCGCTAAGTGGCTAAAACATTTCATCAGGGAAGAGACGGGACAAATAAGGGTCGGGGACCTTGTGCTTTCAGAATATGACGCCCTTAAGGCTGCCATGAAGAAAGCGGAAACAGCTTCACGGATTGCCTACCGAGAGGGCAACAAGACTGGCGCCCTGGCAGAAAAAACAAGGCAACGAGAGATTGCGGCGCGTCTGAAGGCACGGTTGGATGCCAAGGCAGAGACAAAGAAGATCTACGATGACATCATAAAGCTTTCGGGAAATAAGAAAATCCCCCTGGATTACCAGGATCAGATTGCCGAACTCCTGGAAGGATACGACCTGCTACCCAGATCATCCAGGGGCGAACGGCAAGTTGAGTCATTGCAACGTTTTCTCGATCGCGCCGAGGCGGAAGGAGAGGATGTTAATATTCCCCGCTCGCTTCTGGCCAAGGTGGAACGCTATGGCCGGGTGCATTGGAAAGACCTGACACTTGCCCAACTGCGCGACATCTACGATCAGGCAAAAATGATTGAGCATCTGGGCAAATTAAAGGGCGTCTTACTAGCGCGGGCCAGAGAACGGGCATATGAAAAAACGATCGCAAATATCACGACTACGATCAAGACCAATCATCCGGTGAGCGATGAGGATATCCAAGATAAAATCGATAGGATGGTGCAGAAACGCTTATTGGAGCCATCCCGCATCCAGGAGATTAAGGACTTTTTTACTGGCTATAGCGCATCCCTGATTAAGCCGGAAATGATATTCAGATTTCTTGATAACTTTCAAGATCTAGGGCCAACGTGGACGGAACTTTATCAGCCGATTAAAACTGCATCAGACGCCGGCATACGGTTGCGCCAAGACATTTTACCAAAACTGGAAAAGCTCTTTGAACCATTCACGGCGACGGGCGGCTACCGGTGGAAAAGCGAGAAATATTATATTCCTGAGATCGGCAAGACTATGACGAAGGAACGGATACTCATGATCGCCCTCAATACCGGCAATAAGGGAAACCTGGACGCCCTTATAGAGGGCTATGGCTGGGATGAGACGCAGATAAATGCCATTACCAGCCATCTGACGGCCGAAGAATGGAAATTTGTATCAGGAACATGGGCGTTATTGGAAGAACTGTGGCCGCACCTATCCGGTATTTACGAGCGGATGAGTGGCGCTAGGCTGCGGCGAGTCGAAGGCAATTATTTCCCTCTGAAATTTGACCGAAAACTCTCCTGGATTGCCGACAAAAACGCCATGGAAAAGGATTTACGGGATTTCTTCCAAAGCTATTATGCAGTCCGGCAGCCGGAATCAGGCTTTACGAAAGAAAGGACGGGCGGGAAAATGCCTCCGCTTCTCGACTTCGACGTAATCTTTACGCACATTGCCGATGTCACGCATTACGTGACCCATGCCGAGGCTATCAGGGATGTGCAAAAACTATTAAGAAATCCACGGGTACGGGCGACTATCGAATCGGTGCCGGATATTGGGGAAACAGGCTACAAGGAATTACTGCCCTGGTTGCAGGATATAGCCAAGCCCCGCGTTGAGCCATTGACTAAGGTTGATCAGATTATTGACGCCCTGCGCCGAAACACCACCGTAGTAGCCCTCGGCTTGAAGCTGCCCGTGGCGGAACTTCAGCTATTAGCAATCACACAGACTATTAACGAAATCGGCGCCGAAGCTACCATGAAGGGCATTGCCGAATTTTATGCGCATCCTGTGGAAAACATCAGGAAGATAAAAGAATTGTCCGCCGAGATGAGCGTCCGCGCGATGGTTTGGGATCGGGAACTCAAAGACGCCTACGGAAGATTAGGCCTTGAATACTTCAAATATTCCCAGACCGTCAAGGACGCCTTTTTCGGCCTGATCTCAATGCTTGACATGGCTGTGGCATATCCCACGTGGATGGGGGCCTATGATATTGGCGTGGCAAGATTCGGGGAATCGCAAAAGGCTAAAGAGTTTGCGGATATGTCGGTCAGGAAGAGCCAAGCCTTGGCCTTGACAAAAGACCTGGCCGGGATTCAGCGAGGCGGACCCCTTACAAAACTGGTAACGATGTTTTATACATTTCTCTCCGGACTGAATAACCTGTTTTGGGAGATGCACAAAAAATGGAAACTGTCTGACGAGAAGATCGCATCTACTGTTGACTTGATTAAGGCTTATTGGTGGCTGCTGATTTTTCCTGCTGTGGCTGCCTACGCCATAAGGGAAAGGCAAATCCCGAGTGCAAAGACCACAGCCAAGGAGATATTAAAATATAGATTGGCAACCTACCCTTTCTTCCGGGACTTAACGGCGCCCTGGGTATCTGATTACGATTACCAGCTCACGCCCGTTGGTAGGGCCGGTGAAGTTATGGGGAAATTCGGAAAAGAAATCGGGCAGGGCTTGGCGGGTGACAATAAGTTTGATGCAACCCAGTTATTTCTATACGGCCTGGAAAGTTCTGGCTATGTTTTTGGCTTGCCAACAGACCAGGCCAAAATAACGGTTAAGGGTTTTCTTGATCTAAAGGCAGGGAAAACAAATGATTTTACGCGGTTATTTTTCAGAGAATCGCAAAAGCAGAAATAGGAGGGAAAAATGAAAATGAAAGAAATTATTGCCGCTATCTGGCTGGTTTTAATCTTTGGCATTTCGGCGCTCAGTCATGCCACGGTAAGCAGCGAAACCGCAAAAGTATCCTACACCTGCAACGGTGTGCTGGCGACATATGCCTATACGTTTAAAATCTTTGAGGATGACGACCTCCTGGCTATCAAGACCTTGACAGCGACCGGAACCGAAACCACTCTTGTGTTGAATACCGATTACACGGTAACGGGGGCAGGCAATACAAATGGCGGCAACGTGATACTCACGGCGGCCAGTAAATGCGCCTCGGGTTATTCGCTGACGCTACTCCGCAATATGGACATAACCCAGGAGACAGATTACGTGGATGGCGAGGCCTTCTCGGCCACATCTTTTGAGAACGCCCTGGATCGGCTGACGATCGGTCAGCAGCAGCACGGCGAGGCTCTTGATCGGGCGCTTAAGAATCCCGTAAAATCTACCGCTACCTTACCCGGTGCTGTAGCCGGGAATTATATCGGCTGGAATGATACCGCCACGGCCCTTGAAAATAAGATCACGGCCCTGCAGGTGGGCGCTACCGCCGGCACAGCCGACAACCTTTTCTACGCCGACCCCGACGCTGCCGACCAGGGCGCGACCACCAACCCCCGCTCCATCGCCTCCCTCCTCGCCTCCATCGGCACCTCAAAGTCAGCCACGATTGTTCTGGCCCATTCGAGTAGTGGGAATATGACGACATATACGGTGACGACGCCAGTTACCTTTGCGAGCTATCCACTAATCAAATTAAGTGTGGAAAGCGGTGCAATAATTAGTGGAACACTTACTGGATTGAGGCAACAAGTGAAACCTGAGTGGTGGGCCTTAAATACTATACCTGGCACTACTGATATGAGTACTGCCCTAAATGCGGCTTCAGCAGCAAGTACGGAGATTATTTTATCTAATCGTTATAAACACTCTACAACGTGGTCTGTGCCATCCGGTAGGAAGATTCACGGAGTATCACGTAGTTCAACACTTGAGTCTTGGAATGTTAATGGTATTACTATTATCGAAGCTGCTCGTGATGAAGGCGTTGAAATATATGATTTTCAAATGACTTCATTTACTGCTGTTGGGGCACCTACAACTGGTAGTCCTATAAATAAGGGTATTACAGCAATTGGTGATTATGCTGGTGTTGGTGGGCCATTCTATTCGATAAGTATTCACGACATGCAGTTTCAGGGGTGGGATACAGCCATCTATTTTTATGATATTTGGGATTCAAAGATATCATATAATCAATTTGTCTACAACCAAACTGGAATTGACTTAACAAATTTATCTGCTCGCATAAATATTACAGACAATATGTTTGTAGCGGACGACGGAGTAGTAACTACTTCATCTTGTATAATATTAAATAGAGATAACTACACAAGTGAAGGAGTTATTATATCCAACAATAAACTCTATGATCATGCCTTCGGTGTGAAGTTGCCCTTACTTGGTTCAGGCATCAGTATTCTTGGAAATGAGTTCGACAACACAATAAGTGCTATCTATGCAAACATAAATGAGGGTCTCACTATCGTTGGCAATTATTATATGCGATCATCAGGAAGTGAACCTACTATAAAATTTCCTGACCAAGGAGCTTTATCTGCAAAAAAAGTAGTCGTTGCCAATAATTACATAATCAATGCTGGTACAGGAGTTGGAATCTATCTGGGAGAATTACAGTCTGATTATACTGTTATAGGTAATGTCATTACAAGTTCTGAAACTATTATTACAGTCAGTGCAAACGTAACCAATACGAATATTTCAGGTAATATTGGAAAGGTGGATGATGCCAGTTCTATTTCTACTATCGCTGTATTCGGCGGTACACGTCTATCTATTACAGACAATGTAAATGTGCGAGTGAAACTATATTGGCCAGATATAGTTGATGCGGCTATTAGTAATAATACATTTACTCAGAAAACCTCTTTAAATGTTGCAGTTCCTACAACTGGAACATGGAATCAAGGAGATATAGTATATAAACAGTTTCAGGGAACGGCTCCTTACACAGCCCCCAATCAATCGTCTCTCGGAGATATTATTGGCTGGGTATCTACGTCTTCGGGAACGTTCTCGGCAGCCACGGATAATACGGGTGACACTACATTAGACAGCCAAACGATTACTGGTCTGACAGATACTAGTGATTTCTATCCAGGAGACTATGTGACGATCTCGGCTGGATTTGCCTCAGCCACTACGCCGATGCAGATCATTACCAAAACAGCTACTACTTTGACTTTTGATGAATATTCAAATGGGACTCAGGCAAATGTTACGATAGCAACAGTTGATCCTATATTCAGAGCATTTGGCCAAAGAGGTTACAGAGAAGGAGCAGTCAGTCCAGCAGGAGTGATAACACCGTATTTTATCGGTGAAGAATATCTAGATTCAACAGCAAATATATGGTATAAGAGCTACGGTGTTACAAATGTAAATTGGGCTGCGTTAAATTGATAAAAGGAGAATAAAATGAAAAAACTTTTTTACGCATTAATTATATTATTAGTCCCCCTAACGACATGGGCAGCTTCGCAGAGTCATTATGGAATATTGGATCAGACGGGTACATCTGGCAGTTTATACGGTACTGGAGTAGATGGTGCATTAACTGACAAGGCAACTGATAGTGATGCAACTACCATTACTCAGACTAATGCTACAACACCAACTGATAATGTGACGCTCCGAGCAACCGGTAACGTAGCAATCAATAATGCTATAACTATAGGCAAACAGACAGGGCAAGCAAGGGGATCGTTCCCTACTACGCATGGCAGTCCTGGTATAGATATTAGTGCTGTTCTTGTGACTATTGGCAGCAAAGGTATTCCCCAGCCTATGACTCCTGGTGGAGCGACAGCCTCAATGAATGGAGGCCGCCTACAAATCCTCTCAGGTGGCACGGTTGATGTAAGTGGGACAATTACTTCTGTGGGCACGAATGTCGTCTCAGAGGGAGGTGGCGGTGGAGGTCTTGTCATAATTATCGCCAAAACCTCTATTACTGGTGCTTCTGCTATTGATGTAGCAGGGGCGACTGGCCACGCAACGGCAGCAGCAAAGGGGGGATCTGGCTCATATTCTGGGGAACCTGGGGGCCATGCAGGTATTGGCGGTAGTGGGGGAGGAGGAGCATATAATGGTGGAGTTGGCGGTTCAGGGGGAGCTGGATTTATTGTAGGCTTGGCTGGTGGCACTAATTCCGGAGGAGGTGGGGCTGGAGGAGGGAGTTTAGATATTGCTGGGTCAAACAGCGATGGCGATGGCCTCAGTGGTGGGGCTGGAGGAGCATGTGGAGACAAATGTTTAAACCGCTATATTGGTTTAGTTATGTCGCCTCAAAAAGCAAGTCCTACTGATGCTACAGCGGGCACAACTGGTACTGGAGACAATGCTGGTACAGGAGGAGGGGCAGGTGCTAACGGAGGTGGCGGAGGGGGAGGGGGTCGTGGTGACACGACTCCTGGAGTAGGTGGAAATGGTGGAGATATTGGATCAGGTGGGGGAGGTGGAGGATATTCAAACGGTGATGGCGGAGTGGGAGCTAATGGCAATGCTTATATGTATGTTCTTTCATCTCCTTCCATTTATGCTGGACTTCCAGGTGGTCAGGGTGGGGGGGGAGGTGGAGCAGCGTCGCAGGGAAGTGGCGCAAAAACCGGAGGGGCAGGAGGAACTGGTGCTACATTTGTGACAGCATTGGTAGCAACAACAGGTGCAGGCACAGGAGGAAACGGAGCTGATGGTAGCCAACCGACTGGAAATAGTGGTGGAAATGGTGGAGATGGTGGCAACGGTGGCGGTGCGGCAGGTCTTGTTCTTTTGATTTCTCCATCAATTACCTATAATGGCACTGTAACTGGCAGATTGGTAAAAATTGAAGGAGGGGCGGCTTTAGATTTTATCTTGGGATATGATGTAAGATAAGAGAAAAAAGGGCGATATATTGTCTAATATGATTTAATATCACCTGTGAAAATACGGAAAAACACGAATTGGCAATGATTATTATATAAATAATATTACGTAATTACACATATAGGTTGTTTATTAAACTGCTTTGGGAGCAGGATGTCGTAGGTTCAAATCCTACCGCCCCGACCAATAATATCAAGAGGTTGGCGAGTTGTCGTCAACCCCTTTTTCGTCTGATCTAATGTTTTCGTCTAATATTTCCGGGTAAAGCGACGGGATCGACAATGCTTTCTTGGCTTGCAGGTCGTCCACTAAGTGCGCGCGCCTGATGGCCGACCCTCTGGGCCAGTTCCAGGATGTTGGCGCCTTCCTTCAGGGCATGGGTAATGAAAAAGTGCCGAATATTAATCCGTGATTTTTATAAATCATACCCTGAAACCTTCCCCAAAATATCAGTTTTATCCCTATATTAAAAGTTTCAATTAAAAATGAAAAAAGCTTGACTTTGCCTATTTCATCATTTATATTTGTATCATAACCAAGAGGCAGGGTGGCATATGAAACAATTTCAATTCAAAAAAATTAAGGAGTTTCGGGAAGCGGCAGGCGTTAAACAGGCCGAGCTTGCTGGAAAGATCGGCGTTCCCGCCCGGCAGCTCTGGGAATGGGAACATAGAAGCGACGACCGCAGCCTTACCACTCTTTACCTGGGGAAACTCGCAGATGCCCTGGGCAAGCGGACGGATGATTTCTTTATAGAGACATAAACGCTGAGATCAGGAAGGACGGTAGCATGTGGTTTGAGAGGGAGGGAGTCAAGTGCAGACTTCAGTAGGGAGGGACGAGCATGGCAATCTTTAGAATATTTTCCACAGTGCTGACCTATGAAATTCTTTGTGGCGAGGTCGTCTATATCGCCTGGGGGTTGATCCTATGATCGATTATGAAGGCACAGAATGGGATGCCCCAAAAGAGGCAGATCTGAGGGACTGGGCAACGGAACTTGATCCTGCCTACCTGCCTGACGGAGATCGGGCGAAGGCGGATCATGGGGTGGAGATAAGGGAGGTGAAAAAGCATGCCTGCTAAAATGTGCAAAGACGGCCATATCGAGCATTACCGACCAACACGAGGAAGTAAGGCGCCGACTATATGTAAGCAATGCAAAAAGCCCCTTTTCAGGGCGGCTTATTCAGACAAGCTCGATAGTGAAGGTTACCCCACACAGGAAATTATGAAAGGCGTGAAACCATGAGAGCACCGGAGGAAACAGAATTCAAGGGTTACCCCGTGATTAAAATTTACACGGGGAAGGAATACAACGGAGAGGAAGAATACATCACATTGGGCGTTAGGAAGGCCCGGGCGATCGCCGATAATATCGACTATATTTATCGGTTCGTTGCCAAACACGACGCAAAAGGAGGCTAAAATGATGGAGAAGAATCCGACCAAAACACAGACACAGGCACCACCGCGGCAGGCGGCAACACCCATGAACCAACAGCAAACCCCACCGCCTGTGGCAATGATCACGCCCTCGATGGCCCTCAACACCATCAAGGAAAAATTTCCGGAAGAGGCGGCTATTTTGGCGGCGGTATGTAAGAACAATATCGTCTCCCTGGGGACCGACGAGGCTTTTACCCTGCGGGACAACGCAGGGGAAATACGGGCGTATAAACAGCGCCTGCACCTCTCGCAAAGGGAAGGGACGCTGATTCAGCCAGTTCCCGGCGGTCCTTTTGCTCTCAGCGCACAAGGATATGAGGTGTGGCAGGAGAAGGCTGGCGCTTGCGTTATTTTCCCGTCCGAGGTCCTTGTTGATGGCAAATGGCAACAAAATCCTTCCGTCGTCAGGGATGAGAAAAACCGGCGCATCCTGGCGATCTACGCCCGCGCCGTCGCATTCAGATTCAGCGACAAGGGCATACCGATGGTGTCGGATTGGACAACAATCTTCGACACGCCCTCTTACCGGCTTATTGACCTCCTGGCAAAAGCCAAAAATCTGCCCCAGGCGTTCAGACTTCTTCCGGCTGAGATGAAACCTGAGATTACGGAGGAAGGCGGCAGGCAAGCGACGTGGGCAGTTTATCCTTTCGACGAGTCCACCAACTTGTGGGTCAATACAGCCCACAATGAGGCTTTACAGTGGTTTTCGCAGATCCTTAATAGGGAGAAGAAAGCCATTGATTTCGCGCAGACTTTCGCGAAGCGTAACAGCTTGAAGCATCTGTCCGGCCTTCAGAAAGCTCCTGGTCCCGAGTGGGATATCCCCGTGCTTTGTTGGCGACCTAAAGGTGGCAATATTATCAAATGGGATGCCACTCAATATGTGCAGCTCCAGGAGCGCGTAGGGAAGATGATCAGTGGAGATCGGCGGGAATTTGCTGAGATGGCTCTTCAAGCCGGGACAGAACGCACCTCTGAGGATGAGGCGGCAGATGTCGTTATGCAGGAAACCGATCCTGAAGACCAAGCGCTTGATGCAGCGAGGGAAATACCGAACGGCAAGCCCCTGGAAGGGCATGGCGGGGGAAATGGGGGAAAACCTTCAACCGTCAAACTAACGACAGAAGAAGAAAAACTTTACGCAAATTTGACCGTCGCCATCAAGGAATTCCCGAGGGAATTCGCGACGGCCTGTAAGCAGCTCGGCATCAAAGTCCTCTCGCCCGAGCAATACGCGGTTGAGACGGCACGAGACATGTTTGCCGTCATCAATAGTTTGGTTGATGCACAATCATAAAAGGGTAAGGCCATGGCAGCAATATTTTGTGGTTGTGGGTGCGGTGAAATAACTAACATATCCACACAAAATAGTTCTAAAGGTTTAGTTAAGGGTGAACCTTATAGGTTTATTAGGGGCCATTGTAACCGAGGAAGAAAACCTGGTAATTGGAAAGGTGGGAAGACCCTAACTTATAATGGGTATATATTAGTAAGAGAGGCAGGAAGAACAGAATATGAACATCGTCTGATTGCCGGAAAGGTATTAGGACGAAAACTTCCTGAACTCGTAGTTGTTCACCACCATGGAGGAAAGAGGTCTCATAATAACGGTAATCTTGTAATCTGTCAAGATGCTGCCTACCACCATCTTTTACATGTTCAAACTCAAGCGTTTTTAAGTTGCGGGAACGCTTTCTATCGAAAATGTACTTACTGCAAAAAATATGGTGATCCTAATGATATGAAGTCCCGGCATAGCCATTGTCGAAAAAATGGCGAAAAAACATACTTTCACGCAACGTGCAGAAACGCATATGCCCGGGAATACAAAAAGTTAAGGAGGAACACACATGAACATTAGTGCAATAACTGCTACAAATTTCAAGGGTCTGACATTTGAGCAGCCCCTTGAAAAACAGAACCTTTTCCTCGGCCCTAACGGCGCCGGGAAGAGCGCCCGGACACAGGCCATGCTCTTTGCAATCATGGGATATGTGCCGGGTGTGGGAAAGACAAATGCCGACATATTGGATGCCCTGGGCGATGGAAACAAGCTTATGGCGGGTGCCAAGATCGGAAATTATCAGTTCAACCGTGCCCTTGTGCGCAATGGCGAGGGCAAGGTTTCCATGGGTTACAGCGTCAACGGAAAGCGTTTTTCTGAAGCATTATTTGCCCAAACGATGGGCGAGGCTAAAGCGCCGAAGATCATTGATTTGTCGATTTTCCTGAAGCTCAGCGACCAGAAAAAGATTGACTATATTTTCGATCTCTATCCGCCTGCGGGCAACGTCGAGAAAATCCTCGATGACATCGCAAAAGTGCAGCAAAGAATCAGTGTGCTAAAGAAAAAGGCCGAATCGGAGGAGGAGGCCGCGGCGCGGATGACAACGGCAAGATCTCAATTACAGTTGCCCCCGGGCAGCCTTGCGGAAACGGACGCGGCGATAAACGAGACCGAAGAAAAGCTTGCCACGGCTAAGGAAGAGTTGATCCGAGAGCAAGAGGCGGAGAAACAACGGATCAAGGAGGCTGAGGCGGCAGCAAAGGCGCAACAGGAAACGGCGACGGCAAAAACATCGCCCGCGCAGGAACTGCCGAAAACGCGCGACTTCGGAACCCATATCTTCAAGGATGGAAAATTAAAGCAATCCCCGGGAAAATCCTCTGAGCCTATAGCAGGCATTCCGAATGCTATGGCGCCCACGGCACAATGCACAGATTCGCGAGCTTCGATCCAAGCCATACTTAATGCCCTCAATGCGGTGGGTTGCTCGACCTGTGCGGCACGGCTCGTGGCGGTTCGGGAACTGCGAAAATTTCAGGAGGTGAATCATGGATAACGCGATCCAGGAACAAAAGGACTACATAACAGGGCTACAGGCGCATCTACGGGACCTGCGCGGCCAGCGCGACCTTTTTATTAAGGCATCCTCCATGCAGGAACAAACTGAAAAGCTCCGCCAGGAGGCCGAAAAAAGCCGTACCGATCTGGACGGCGCCAAGAAGGAATTGGCATCCCTCCAGGAGAAAAAACGGCAGGCGATCCAGGGCACGGCGGACAGCTTTGTAGGCAAAATCAACGCTCATCTTCCCACGGGAGAGGCGACTTTCCGTATTGAAGATGACGGTGCCGTGTTCATCGGGCTGAAGGAGGACGGCAGGGAAAGACCCTACGAGGGACTGTCAGGCGGCGAGAAGATCCTATTTAATAGTGCGCTTGTCGCGGCCTTGGGGGCGATGTTTGTGATTGTGGAGGGGGCGGAGTGCGATGATGCTAACTTGGCAAGGATGATGGAGAAATATGCGGCGTCACAGCTTCAGGTCATACTCTCGACGTGCCATAGCCCGAGCAAGGTCGGGGATGCATGGAAGGCGGTGGAACTATGTTAGCACTTTTACCGCTTCTCCTAAATCTCAGAGGTGAATTATGTTGACCCTTGACCCTCAGCAGCAAGCGGCGGTGATGACATCCTCACGGCGCGCACTTATCGAAGCATCGCCTGGCAGCGGGAAAACACATTGCATCATTGAGCGCGCCGCCTACCTCATGGAAGAGCGTAGCGTATCGCCATACGAAATCCTACTGGTAACGTTTACAAGAAAAGCCGCTCAGGAAATGCGCCAGCGTCTCGTGGCCCGTATAGGAAGTAAGGGACATCATTGTACGATTGGCACTTTCCACGCGATCGCCCTGGATCATTTGCAAAGGTTTGGGGGGGCCATCGGTTATAAAACGGGCAATACAGTCTATGGTGAGTGGGAGGAGCAATTTCTCCTGAGGGATGTTGCGCAGGAAATGGGCATCCTGCGGGGAAAGACCTGGAAAATACCCAAGAAGGATGTGCAGGGTGTCTTCGATCATTACTATCAGACGGGAGAGGAGCCGGAATTATATGATCCCTGTTATGACCTTTTCCGGGCGTTTATTCAGCGATGCCGGGAAAACAATAGTTACACCTACGGCAGCCTACTGACGGGCTTCAAGATGCTGCTGCCCCATATCGCGCAGTATCTTCAGTGGAAGCACGTCATACAAGACGAGAGCCAAGACGCAGATAGATTACAATGGTCCATCGTCGAGGAGCTGGTGAAGTGGTGCGGGGCATCGCTCTACTGCGTGAGCGATTTGGACCAGACCTTGTACCACTGGCGCGGCGCCTGTCCGGAGTATATCCTGGAGAATCAGGACAGCTTCAACATCTACAAGCTGGAGACCAACTACCGCAGCGTGCCGGAGATCGTCATGGCGGCAAATAGTCTCATTTCCCACAATCGGGACCGGATCACCAAAACCATGGTGCCGGCAAGAGAAGATGGTGGCGAGATCGGCTATCTGAAGGACATGGACAGCGATGCTGTGGTCAAGATACTAACGCAACTGGATGGCCCCCATACAGTTCTCGCTCGCAACCACTTCCTCCTGGAAAAAATTTCGCGCCTCCTCTGCGAGCAGGAAATTCCCCATGTCTATGTCGGACAATGTTCGGCCCTGATCAATAGTGAGGAGTTCCGACGCTTTCACGCATTCCTCAAGCTGCTTGTCAATCCGTTCGATAACTTCTCATTCCTGCTCATCAAAGACTTGGTAGGCATTTCACAGGAGGAATATGCGGTGATCCGCGTGAAAGCGGCGGAAGCGGGGCTATCTCATTTCATGGCGTGGAGTAAATGCTATGATTTTGTTGATGAACTTCTCGGCGACGGAGACGATCTATGGGAGGTAGCGGACAGAATAGCACGGCGTTTAGAGGGCAATAATTTTTATTTCGGCCCAGCCAGTGCCTTTATCCGGCAATATGAGGGTAAACGCACAATCACGGATTATCTCAACTGGCTGGCCCTGTACGAGGTTACCGACGATATCAGGGAAAAGGACTGCGGGATAACGTTGATGACGGTGCACGCCGCAAAGGGGTTGGAGTGGCCAACCGTAATAGTCGCGGGCTGCAACGAAGGGATCCTCCCGTCAAAGCACGCAGCGGACAATGACGAGGTGGAGGCAGAGCGACGCCTATTCTATGTGGCCATGACCAGGGCCCGGGATCAACTTGTGTTGACCATCAGGCCAGAGGTGATAGAGAAGGATGGGCGGGTTTACGAGATCCCGAAAAGCAGATTTGTGGGGGAGGCGTTTTCATAATAACGCCATGATCAGCCACCGGGCCACGGGCTGAAATGAAAACCATCCACGCTGATTCCCTGCCGGCTGGATTAAATTGTTAGGAGGTTTGATGGGGGGAAGATATAAAATAGATTGCTTGGAGTGGAACCCACAACATGTAAGATTCAACGTATTCGACCCATTTGGTGCAAATTGTGGAGTATTAACCATACTTGCTAAGGATGTTAAAAACTTTGTTACGAATTCATGGAAGGGTGACATCTTCTGGAACGGAAAGATGCCTCAAGATTTTATAATGGGGGATGCAATGGAAATTATCACAGCCCTGGTCAGGGGGATTGAGTTATGGGCATCGGATGAGGATGGCGTACACGAGGGGTGCTGGGAAGCATATCAAAAAGCCAAGTTTTATATTGGTGAAATATAACGTAGAGGTCAGCGGTGCGCAGCTTTTTGCGGCTCCGCTGGAGTGACTGGTTATACGATTGTTGGAGGAAACATGGGGAACTATCACGAACATACAGGAGGACATCAAAAAGAAACTCACGTAAAGCCCGTAGTGGACCACTTTCTCTGTAATCACTGTGGATCGGGTGAAAAAACAAAAAAGGTCGTTGTCTATAATATGGCAAACATTCTTTGTTTTTCATGCCGAAGCCGAATGCAGGATGAAATTATAGATATAGCAAAAAGGTATTTAATTGTTTCTGTATAACGCTAAAGCTAAGCGGCGTGGCGGCTGTATGCCACGTCCGTCTTGAGCGCCTGGTTATGGTGTTTTTTATGGAGGTTCTATGAGTCTCGTAAAATCTAAAGGAAATATGTATTCTTGGATAACTCACCAGCATTGTCATTTGGGTGGAGAGTGCCCGCATGGGTGCGTATATTGTTATGTCAATAGTTTCCCATTTGGTCGTCCGGAGAAATATAAAGGCCCGTTGCGCCTGATAGATAAGGAATTTTCCGTGAACTACGGAGAGGGAAAGACAATTTTTGTTGAGAATTGTAACGATTTGTTTGCCGAGAAAGTTCCCGAAGAGTTTATAATGCGCGTTATTGGCCATTGTAGGCACTGGCCTGCCAATACCTATGTTTTTCAGACAAAAAATCCGGCAAATTATCTGCAATGGTTGTCGCTCATGCCTCCTAACTACATTCTCGGATGCACGATTGAGACGAACCGGAATATCCCAAAAATCAGCAAGGCCCCGAAAACGGTGGAGCGAGCGCGGGCGATGAACTGCCTGACGGGACAACGCCGCTTCATCACCATAGAGCCGGTTTTGGATTTCGATGTGGACATTCTTGCGGATTGGATACGGCGCATAAACCCTGAATTTCTGAACCTTGGGGCAGATAGTAAAAATAATAATCTCCCGGAACCCACGATTGAAAAAATTGTAGGATTGACGGAAAAATTAAAGGAATACGGCATTGAGTTGCGAGAGAAACATAATCTTTCTCGTCTCAGGCCATAACGCTGAATTGAGTGGCGGCCCGCTTTTTGGCCGTCCACTCCAATGACTGGTTATAATTTTGTTTTGTAGGTATGCGAATTATTAGAGTTTTCCCAAGAAAAACGAAAGCAACGCCTGCCGATAACCTCGTAAGAATTGGCAAGGGGCCGGGTTTGTTCGATGAGGCGGATCAGGTACACATTTCCGTGGCGTTCACTTGGGATATGCCCCTTGCCGAAAAGTTGGCGCGTAAATGGGGTGACGTGGCTCCAGTCAAGATCGGCGGCCCGGCCCTGGGTGAACGAAGCGGAGAGTTCACGCCAGGGATGTACTTGAAGCCAGGTTATGTGATAACTTCGCGGGGATGCCCGAACCGCTGTTGGTTTTGTTCAGTACCAAAACGCGAAGGTGGAATCAGGGAATTACCGATAACGGACGGTCACAACATACTTGACGATAACCTCCTCGCTTGTTCGGATGACCATATCCAGCGTGTTTTCGTAATGCTGAAAAAACAAAAAGAGCCGATTGAATTTACAGGCGGACTTGAGGCAGCGCGATTGAGGTCGTGGCATGCGGATGAACTTAAAAAGCTGAGAATAAAACAGAGGGATAGCCAAAATGATTAAAGAAAATAAGGAGTGGAGCCAAACCGTTAAAGAAATACTGCAGGAATACCTAACAATCCACGGATATGACGGCCTTTTTAATGAGTGGGAA
>Ga0209210_1000640_pt1 | contig 35308 bp, 36 predicted proteins | sample RifGroA1_FD_183991 | JGI IMG/M metagenome (GOLD analysis project Ga0209210, IMG submission 183991) | Contaminated groundwater microbial communities from Rifle, Colorado, USA - Rifle Groundwater A1 (SPAdes) (version 2) | ecosystem: Environmental > Aquatic > Deep subsurface > Groundwater >...
TTGATCTGGATGTAGGGTTTTTTAAAGGTGGTCATTTTGGCAGAGGGAGAAGCGGAAGGCTCGGGAGTAGGCTCGGGGAGCTGGCCGGCGAGCTTAACATTGACGTTGAGTTTGTAGCCCAAAATGGCCTTGGCGGCCACGGTATATGAGGCAAACCCGGGGGCAGTGAGAGTGATTTGATGATCACCAGCGGGAATGGAAGGGATAAGCAGGGGAGTGAAACCTTGGGGTTGACCGTCGAGGGTGACTGAAGCCGAATCGGGACTAGAAGTGACGATGGCCAGGGAAGCGATTTTGCCAGACTGGGGCTCGAGATTAACTACCTCACCAGCTGAGGTAATGTCTGAATCGCCAAATTGACGTTTAATGACAGTGTAGGTATTGGAGGTGAGACGGACCTTGGTTTGGTAAGTGGACAGTGAGGTAAGACTGCCGGTAGGAACGATTTTGATGGTGGCTTCACCAGCTTTAAATATCTTCTCAATGGGAGTTTGACCAAGCTGGACGTTATCCACAAAAACTAAGGCGGCGGGAGTGGAGTCGATTTTTAAACCGGCGTTGGGTTTTTTGCTCTGAAAATATTTGAAAACCCCAAAACCAATGGCTCCGGCGCCGGCCAGAATCAAAACGATGGCGACTATTTGTTTCCCCACGGGTAAATATTACCACGAGACAGGGCTAAGTGCTAAGTGCCAAGGGCTAGGTAATGGTAAAATCTACAGGTAATTCGGCCTGGTGGTGAAGTGGTTACACGTCTGTCTGCAAAACAGATATACAGGGGTTCGAATCCCCTCCAGGCCTCAAATGGAAGAAAAACCAATACTAGTCGTTGCTTTGGTTAAGAATCAAGGCAAAATGCTAATAATTGAACGGTCTAATAAAGAAACAGGCATGACTTGGACTTTCCCAGGCGGAGAGACTGAATTTGGAGAGCCACCGGGAAATACAGCTTCACGGGAAGTTTATGAAGAAACAGGAGTTAAATGTGAGGCTATTAGACAAATTTATGAAAGAATTCATCCGGTCACGAAAAGACGGATTATATACTGGGAGTGCACGCCAAAAACCACAGAAATTAGAATTACAGAAACTGACATAGCGAATGCAGAATGGGTGGAACCGGAAGAAATTTTAAAAAATAGATTCAGCTCGGAACCCGCTCCAGAAATTAGGCAATTTATGTTGGAAAACAGGTAAACTTCACTTTACTTTCTTTTTGTGGTCTATTCTATATACTTCTGGTAGCTTGAGAGTGTTTTATGAAAGTTGAAAGTATTAGGGTTTGTTTTCAGGGCGATGACCAACATGTGGTCGATCGTATTCTTGGTCAGATACAAATACTACGGGACTTAAAACCCAAGATCACAGTGCAGGTCTGTGATCTTGGTATTTTTGATAAACTGTGGCCAGACAATCCGGATGTAGACATTGGAGAACCTTATGGCCCTCGTATTCCTACTCCTACTGCATGTACCATGCCAGGTAGGATAGTTGTTTACGGGGCTGCCGCTGTTACAATGAGAATCGAGGAATTGTTGAAGTGAAGCAGCTACATGAAGTTCAATTAAAAATACTGAAAGATTTGTTGTTTTCTCAATCTCTCAAATATTCAGAGATTAAACCTTTGGCTATGGAAAATAGTCAATTTGTGTTCCATTTAGATCGACTTATTCTCGAAAGCTTAGTTGAAAAACAAGGCTCGACTTACACTTTGACGGCCAAAGGTAAGGAGTATGCAAACAAGATGGATGAAGAGAAAAACGAAGTTGTGTTCCAGGCTAAAGTGACAGCTGTTATTTGTGCAATAAGACAAAGAGGTAAACAGAGGGACTTTTTAATTTATAAGAGGCTCAAAAACCCCTTTTATGGATGTGTTGGGTTTCCTACGGAAAAGGTTAAATGGAGCGAAAGCGTGGCTGAAGCTGCCACGCGCGGATTAAAGGAAGAGACTGGCCTTGTAGGGAAACCGCAATTACTAGCCATTCGACATTATCGGGTTCTTACTCTAAATAAGAAGCTTGTTGAAGACAAAATAATGCATGCTTTTATTTTTGTAAATCCTACTGGGAAGCTCGAGGGAAACGTCGAGGGTGAATTTACTTGGGTAAGAGAATCTAATTTGAAGACTTTCGTTAACCTACCATTAGAGGAATTTTGGGAGTTTTATGGGGCGTTTAAGGCTTTCGGAAAGAGTGGTATTACTTTTAAGGAATTAGCAGTAATAACCGATAAATTTTGACATGAAGATCACAATCTGTGGAAGTGTAAAATTTATGGATAAATTGAGGGTTCTTAAGAGAGCTTTGCTAAAAATAGGCTTTGAGGAGGTCTTTTTGCCTATAGGAATGAGAGACAATAACAAAATAGAGGGAATGTCGGTTTTGGAATCTGGTTTGAGGAAAATTAAGCGTAATTTGATCAATACTCACTATCGGAAAATCTTGGCCTCGGATTGTATTCTGGTGGCGAATTACAGCAAGAATGGGGTCGAAAATTATATTGGAGGAAATACGTTCCTGGAAATGGGATTTGCGTTCGTAAACAAGAAGCCTATCTTTGTATTGAATCAACTTCCAAAAATGCCTTATTCGTCTGAAATTATAGGGATGAAACCGATCGTGCTTGAAGGAAGTTTAAATAAAATTTGGAACTTTATGCTGAAAAAATGATACTTCGGTATTTCTTCGGTTTGGGTTGACTTTTGGCATTCTATGGGCTATACTGCAGGGCAGTTCTCCCCAGTATGAGGGAGAATTTTTTTGGCTAAATATGTGGAACTATCTACAAAATATCGCGGGGCTGACTTTGAAAAAGGTCAGAACTCCCCTGCTTATAAAAGAGGCCTCCTGGAGGCTAATTTCTTGGGTGGCCAAAGCTGGCAAGTCTGATCCTGTTTCGTGGCTAATCCAGCCATGGGTGGCTCACAAGGGCCTGAAGCGGACAGTTGGGCTGGTAATGGCTATTTTAGCCTTGGTGGTGGCTGTATGGGGACCAATCCCCTCCTTGGCTACGGACACTGGTGGGTCTTTGGAAGTAAATGTCCTGCCTGAAGGCAATATCGAGCTGGTAACGTACGAAACTAACCAGGTACCAGTAGAGCATTACCGGGTGTCTCAAGGCTACCGGTTTTACCATCCAGGGATGGATTTGGCGGCCAAAATTGGCGAGCCGGTCAAACCTATGGCTAAAGGTAAAGTGGTTTTAGTGCAAAAAGACCGTTGGAACTACGGCCAGCACGTCATTGTGGACCATGGAGACTACCAAACCCTGTATGCCCATTTGTCCAAAATTAACGTGGCTTTTGACCAAGAAGTAGATACCGAGACAGTTTTAGGTGAGATTGGTTCAACCGGCCGGTCTTCTGGGCCGCATTTGCACTTGGAAATTAGGGAAGGTAACAAAACCATCAACCCCAAATCCGTGCTGGATATCAAGTGAGTTAAATAGCGTGGAGAGATTTGAGTTTTTCCATTAACCACATGCGGGCAAGAGTAGATGGTTGAGTGCCCATATCCTGGGCTACAGAATTTAGTCTAATCTTTAATTGTGGTTGAAGACGGACGGTAAGCAGGCTTTCCTTCTTTTTTTGGGTCTTAGAAAAATCCAGGATCACGGCGTCCTTCTGATCAAAATAGTCGGTAGCGTCGTGGGCATCCCAGAATTTGACTTCGTCTTCGTATGATTTAAATTTGGGGAGTTTGTTTTTAGTCATTATTTAGCCACCCCCTTTCTCTGCGACTGCTGTCTCTGGCTGTAACTGGATAGAATATGTTTTTGGATTTCCGGGCAAGAATAATTGTTAGTAGGCGTTTTTTTCTGGTTCGGCCGATAATAAGAAAGCGGTTAAAGTGAGATTGCCGAGCGGTCAATCTGCCCGAACAGATCTCTTCTACCTCCTCCGTACTCACCGAGTGTTTGAGGATATGGGATGAATTAAATTCATCCCATATTAACTCTTTTACTCGAATTGTCACAAGGCAATTGTATTGCTTTGTAATACATTTGTCAAGAGATATGTAAATTGCCTATTGACATATATATATAATTTCGTTTATTGTCATACAATGACAGTTGACAATTTAAAAATTTCTTCGTCGGCTTCTGGGGAATGAATATCCGCCTGGAGGCGGATGAAGGCAGGTGGAAGGATAGGCTGAACCCTTCTTAAATGCCGTAAGGCTAAGTAGAATACTGCGAGGTTGTGTAGCCATCCGGCGGGTAATTTCCGACGGGCCGAGAAAACAACCAGCCTGCTTTTTAATTGGTCACTTTGGCGAGCAGTGGCTGAACATGCCGCTACGCAGGGCAAAGGCGTTCCGGTCTCGCCGAGGAGGCGGGCTCCAACGGCAAGTGCTGAGGAGAAAACCCGTAAGGGGGCTGGAAGCTGAGGGGCCAAATTTAGGGGTTGCACGACCCGAACGTCGGCAACTACTGCGAAGGCTCCAGAACTTGGGAGAGTAGGTTAAGAGGAGGAGAGAAGTCTCTGAATCAAGACAGGTCTCCCCTGCTCACCAAAATGACTAATTACCAACTTTGGCTCAACCGGCCGGTAAGCAGGCCGAGGCCGATAGCTAGGCCTCCCAAAAGAAGCATCTCGATGGCTTTGCGGACAGGAGAAACGCCAAAGAGCCGGCCAGAAATGGCTCCTAGTCCTAAAATGGCAATTAAAGAAGCAGAAATAGATATAGGGAGAGCAATGGCGGGAGAAAAGAGGGCGTAAGGAACAAGGGGGACCATACCGGAAATTAAGTAGGAAGCAAACATGACTAGACCGGCGGCAAAAGCATGACCAAAAGGAACATTGCCGGCTGCTTCGTATTCTTCGGTCGAGTGCTCTGACAGCAGACTACCAACAGCCATAGCAAAGCCCTCAACTAAGACAAGAACTATGCCGGTAGTTAGAATATTGGACTTGGAAATGCCGGCAGCGGCAATACCGGATAGAAGACCTACAGTAGAAACCAATCCGTCTTCGACTCCAAAGACAATATTACGCACCCGCCAGGAATTGTTTTTCCGGAAAGACGCTTTCACTATTTCAGTCTAGCACTAAACATCGCTTGGGATTATCCTGGCATAACCTTCGATGAGAACTTGAACTTGATTTATTAGTGGATGAGGCCGCGGAGGTGATTGCCACCATTGACATAAATTTCCTCACCATTCAAGTATTCTGCCTCTTCGGAATCCAAATAATAAATCACCTTGGCCACGTCTTCGGGAGTACAGTTACGGCCTAAGGGATTGTTTTTGGCCATAGCGGCCCAACCAGTGTCATCGACTCCCCACGGATCCCAAAGAGGGGTGCGGGTAACTCCGGGGTTGACGGAGTGAGTGCTAATCCCATATTTGGCAAGGGCTACCGCACAAGTTTTGGTAAAGTTCATTTTGGCAGCTTCGGCGGCCGCTCCGGCGGGGAAAGAGGGTTGGGTTTCATGAGCCCAAGAAGAAGTAATGTTGATAATCGTACTACGTTTTGCCTTTTTGAGAAGAGGGAGGGCATATTTAGTCATGAGAAATGTTCCCCGAGCCCGAACTGCAAATGTCTCTTCCCATTCCTGAAGCGTGGTTTTCTCTATAGGGATATTGTAATCCACGCTAGCGTTATTGACTAAAAGATGGAGGTGGCCGGATATTCTGGAAGCGGCGGCAATAACTTTCTTTACACTGGCTTCATCCCCAACATCCAAGTGGTGAATGGCAACTGATTTGTTTTTGGCAAATTGTTTTTCGGCCAGTTGTTTGTCTTTGTAATAGGTGACGTGAACGAAGTAATCTTTGTCTAAAAGATATTTGGCAATTCCTGCTCCAATACCGCGGGAAGAACCAGTAATTAAGGCTACTCTTTGAAGAGGCTTTATCATTAGGACTATTTTAGCACTCAGGAATTATCTCTTGCTTCTGATTCTGCGGACGGAGCCGCGACGACGAGGAGCAAGAGATTTGAGATGCTCTAACAATTGTTGTTGTGTGTCTGCTTGGTCCTCTTCTCCAAACGTCAGTTTGACGGCGGCCTGAACTAGTCCTAAATCTATTCCGCGGTCTCTGGGGCGAAGATTGAGAACAGCTTCAACTAATTGCTCTTTTGACAAAGTGAACCAGGGATTAACTGTTTCTGGGGACATTTTGGCTATTTTAGCACTAACAGATAAGGGCGAGGCGGGAGATGGAATCGGATTGAGTGGTGGTAGAAAACATTTTTTCCAAGCGGGCGTCTTTTGTGGCTAGCCAGGGAACAAGAGGAGCGGGAACTTCTAGAAGGCAGAGAACGTCACATTGGGTAAGAAGGTCGGAAATGATAGATTTGAGACGCTCCAGGCGCCGGGGCTCGGTGGTCAAATCGAAACCGTCGGCGGTGGCGGGATAAAACGGCTTCCAGAAAACCGGGTCGGCCACGTTGAAAATGCCAAGATTCAGACTGGATTCCCCTTTTGTAAGACGGCAGGTAACAGGAACGTGATCAGAAGATAAATTAAGCTGGTTGACAAGATCGCGAGGGTTATGAGAGATGTGGAGAGGAAGTTTTACCAGAGGGCGAGCCAAAAACTGAATGTTTTTATCGAGGATAAGAAAGTCGTCGAAACTGGGCAAGGTAATTTCCGACTGAGGATCTGGGATGGACGGTAAATATGTGGGGAAATCAGACAACCTGGCGGTGAGCCCCAGTTCGGATAAGAGCCGATTGATACGGTGGGGGGTGGAGTTGAGATCGCCGCCGACGACGGCGCTAGTACGAAACAAGTCCGAGAGCCAATTTTTGACTTCTGACTGTTGCGATAGAGGGAGATTGGGAATGGCTTTGAAAGCGTTGAAATAGCCGAGGGAAATTTGGCCAAAATCTGGGGTATCCAAAACAAAAACCTCAAAAAAGGAGTTTTGGATGAATTTGACTGGAGACACGGTCTAATTATAGCCGATTAGTAGTCTTCACCCATGCCGCTGGGATTGGGAGATGCGGGGGTTTCTGTTTTTTCAGGAAGCGTTGTAACTAGGGCTTCGGTGGTGAGAATCATGGTGGCCACGGAGGCGGCGTTTTGGAGGGCGGAGCGGACGACTTTGGCCGGATCGATGATACCAAATTTGGTCATGGAACCGGTTTGGCCACCGTTGGCCACATTGACACCAAAATCGGCTTCTTTGGCTTCCACTACTAATTTCAGATAATAGCCGTCGTCCAGGCCGGAATTCTTGACCAGCCAGCGGAATGGTTGCTCGAGAGCATGGCGGAGAATATCCAGGCCGACTTTTTCGTCACCGGTAAGTTTGAGAGTATCTAAAGCCTTGGCGGCTCTGATCAGGGTGACTTCACCACCGGGGACAATCCCCTCCTCAACGGCGGCTTTGGTGGCGCCAACGGCGTCCTTGACCCGCTCTTTGCGGTCATTCATTTCCACTTCGGTAGCAGCTCCTACGTTGATGACGGCCACTCCTCCAGCCAACTTGGCCAGCCGCTCTTCCAATTTTTCGCGATCGTAGTCGGAAGTGGTATGGCTCAGTTCTTCTTTGATTTGGGCGATGCGGCCAGAGATGGCAGATTTGGCTCCTTTGCCGCCAATGATTCTACAATTGTCTTTGTCTGCCCAGACTTTGTCCGCCCGGCCCAGGTCCTCGATCTTGACGCCCTCAAAAGTGCGGCCGGTGTCTTCGGAAATGACGGTGCCGCCGGTAAGAGTGGCAATGTCCTCGAGCAGAGATTTTCTGCGGTCACCAAAGCCGGGGGCTTTGACGGCCAGAATATTGAATGATCCGCGGAGTTTGTTGACCACTAAAGTAGCCAAGGCTTCACCTTCGAGATCGTCGGCAATGATGACCAGACTTTTGGAAACCTTGATGAAATTTTCTAAGAAGGGCAAGAGATCTTGAATGGAGGTTATTTTCTTGTCAGTAATCAAAATATAAGGATTCTCGATGGCCGCTTCCATTTTGGCCGGGTCGGTGACAAAATACGGCGAAGCATAGCCTTTATCGAACTCCATGCCGTCTTTGTATTCAATATCGATGGTCAGACCTTTGCCTTCCTCCACTGTAACTACTCCGTCGCGGCCGACCTTATCTAGAGCCTCGGCTATTTTGGCGCCGATTTCAGCATCACCGGCGGAAATGGTAGCTACCTGGGAAATTTCGTCGTGACCTTTGATGGGCTTACTAATTTTTTTGATCTCCCCCACTAAGGCCTCCACCCCTTGATCGATACCGCGCTTGATAGCCATGGGGTTTCCTCCAGCAGTAATATTCTTCATGCCTTGATTGACGATGGCGGCGGCCAGAGCGGTAGAAGTAGTAGTCCCGTCGCCGGCGGCGTCGTTGGTCTTTTCGGCGGCCTGTTTAACTAGCTGGGCGCCCATGTTTTCAAAAGGATCTTGAAGATCTATTTCTTTGGCTACGGAAACTCCGTCGTGAACTACCGAGGGGGCGCCCCATTTCTTATCCAGGGCCACGTTCCTGCCCTTGGGGCCAAGGGTAATGATGACGGCCTTGGCCAAGATATTGACTCCCCGGACCAGGGCCTGGCGGGCGTCATCGCTAAATTTTAGTTGTTTTGCAGACATGCCAAGACATCTTCGGATTTAACAAACAAATATTCTTTACCCTCGAACTTGACTTCATTTCCGCCCCATTTCTTGTAGATGACCTTATCTCCGGCTTTGGCAGGAGATTTCTTGGTCACCCCTTTGTCGGTGACTTCATCCGGGCCGGCGGCCAGAACCGTACCGGTTTGAGGTTTGTCACCGGTGGCGGAATCGGGAAGGTAAATTCCGGAAGAAGTCTGCTTAGCCTGTTCATCAGGCTCAATTAATAAATAGCCTGCGGTAGGCTGGATCTGATCTAAAATGGATTTTTTATCACTCTTGCTCATAGTTTGCCAACCATATATACCAAACGAGGCTAAACGTTGTCAAGGGGGAAGATGTGTGTTAGATTTCGCCCAAATGGCAGTAACTATAAAGGAAGGAGAGGAGAAGCAAGGTGGAGTCAAGGCTTCTAACTGGCCAGATAGAGTGACAGGGATAGCGATGTTAGCAATTGAACCTCAAACAGAGGCCTTGTGTCCAGTAAATTTTTACGAGGATGAGCGAGAAATGGTCAAAAAGTTTATTCAAGGTTTTGAGTCTGTAAGAGGTGGTAAGGCGTGGGCTATTTTTATCCCCCCGTTGGCTTCTGACGAAGGCATGCGGGGGGACGATCCTCTTCACCACGCAACCATGTGGAGTCAAAAACGATCGTATTTGGTGATTTGTTCTGAAGAAGGACTCTGTGAGTTATGTGCTCCGGCGGTAATTTTTGGTGAATGGGGGGAAGATACTGGAAACTACTTAAAAAGAATGAATAAAATGTTAAACGAAAGACTAATTATTGTTCCACAAAAGTTGTTCTTAGAGATCATTACCGGAAAGGTTCAATCAGAAGACCAATACTACTGTCTTGAGGAGTTTGATATCTTATGTGAAGTAAGAGATGGGTATCATAGAGCACCGCTTGCTTTTCCTTCTGCATTGTTGGGGAGAATAAAAGAGGATGCTTTGTCAGTAAAAACATATCTCGCAGTATTATGGGATTCTCCAATCGATGATAACTCATTCAAAAGCTATGAAGCCTTTTGGGAGGGTTTGCCTACGCGGGGATTCGATGTTTCATGGGTTGAGATGGTTGAGATATGGAGAGAGAAGGAGGCGGAAGCTAGTGAACCACTTACTTTTTGGGGGAAAAGAAAAACACTAATCGGGCCCCACGACAGCGAAGTTCTTTTGGATCGGATGGTGAAAGAGGGGTGGACTTTTTCCCCTGACGATCCAAGTAGTGCTACCTCACCGGAAGGCGGGGTGGAATATCTACCTTTGTATCTAATGGCAGCTGTAGAAAAAAGATTTAGCGGCTCAAGTTGACGGTTTAGTGGGGTGAAAGAAGGCGAAACCGAGGCCGACTTTTTCAGAAGACATTTTGGGAAGCATGTATAGATATTGAGGGATGAAGAAGATGATATTAAGCACATAGAAAATGGGGTTAATTGACCTAATTGACCTAATTTCTAATTGACCTAAAGATTGAGAATAAGCTACGGGGAGAAAGTTTTTTACCCAGGAATTGCTGTGTAAAAATTGCTGGTGGATGGAGGCGCGATCCCAGAGAACTTTGGCTTGGAGAATTTCGTGAGCTAGATACAGCGCGTTATGGCTAGATGGTTGAATGGTTAAATGGCTGGTGTCGAGCCAGAGGTTATCGCAGGTTCGGTTTTCGGTTATCGGTTGTCGGAACGCGGAAACCGGATGACGTCGGATGCCCAACAATTTCAAATACAAGACCACGAAAAAACGAGTTACCCAGAGAGCGTTGGGGGATGTGATAATCATAATATCGATATCGTCGTCTGCGGGACAATTGTTCATGGCCAGGGCACCGGTGATATATACAGCTGCGATCGAAGGAAAACGTTTGAGAGATTCCCCCACTTGCCTGGCAATTAACCACTTCTTCTTGCTGAATTGCTCGCGCTGACGACGCAGCTGCCAGCCCGCAGTGCTCAACGCACAACGCTCAATAAATTTTTTTGAATAATTTGTGCCGTGTTGCCAGAACCAGAGCTCCTCTGCGGTTAAGGGATAATTGTATTTGGCAAAATACGCTAGGGTATCACGGAGTGAGGGGGGAAGTGAGGCCATAACGGGATAATACCTGATTGACGCTGGTACTTAAAGTCGTAACGGCTTGGGTGGCAGATTGACCGTCTGAGATGGTCTTGACTGCAGTAGCAAAAGCGTTGGAGAGAAGAGTGTTGATGCCAGTGGGGCCGTCAAAAGTAAATGAAGCTAAGTACCAAGAACGGGCGGTGGGGGCTTGAGATAAATAGGGTCGAACAAAGGGCGAGGAATCAGACATGTCTGTACGGCTGTAGGGTTCGCCAAAAACCCGGCCCGAAGATTGGTAAAGTTTTTGTAAAGATTCTTTAGAACTTAAAAATTTGAGGAAATCCCAGGCGGCTGCTGTATTGGGGCTTTTACGGTTGACGCCTTCTACCCAATAGCTAGCCCAAGTAACCGGCTTTTCTCCACGGGCCGGATCGATGGGCAACTGGGGAATGGGGTGGAGAGAAAACTTGAGTTGGGGATTGATGGCCTGGAGGTCAAAAACCCGCCAGGATGGAGCAAAATAAAGGGCAACTTGGCCTTGGGCAAAAGCTTGGGTAGAGGCAGGAAGAGTGGAGTCCCAAACGTGGTCGATACGGCTAAAAACGGTGTAGTACGAAAGGGCGTCCTCGGCAGGTTGGCCTGCGGGGGAGTTGAGATTGACGTTGTTTTGGAGCATGAGAGCTGCCAAAACGTCTTGCCAATGATCAACATTATCGGTCGTGCCTAGAGCGGCTCCGGAAACCTGGATACGATCTCCAGCAGAACAGCTGCCATCCTCGGAATCACAAACGGAAATGGCTTTGGCTACTGAACGTAAGTCTTCCCAAGTAGTGGGAACAGTCTGGCCGGATTTGGCCAAAAGATCGTCGTTGACATACATGGCCAGGCCGTCAAATTCCAGCGGGATAGCCATATAACTTCCGGAAAGCCGGAGGTCTGATCTGACTGTTGGATAAAAGATGGATTCGAATTCAGAAGCCGAATATGCTTCGGGGGGGACGGGAGAAAGATCGTTTCGAAACATGGGCACCCAGGAACTATGAATTCTAAAAATGTCTGGACCTTTGGACATACTTAGGGCGTTTTGTAGACGCTCTCGATACTCCCGGGGGGATTGAAAAACATATGAAATGGTAACTTTAGGGTGGGCAGCCTGATATTCTTCAATAAGGGGCTTGACAGTGGATTCCTGCTCCCAAAGGCCCCAGTAGGTGAGGTTAACGGGTTGGGTCTTTTTGAAAACTCCGCCCAGAAGCGACTTGACCACAAAAAAGCCGACCACCAGAACCACCAAAACCACAAAACCTACTAGAATTCCTGTCAGGGGAAACTTTTTGGCTGGAACTTGGGGTGGGGTGGGCGGCCTAAACGGTGGAGGAGGTACGGCAGAAATGGGAGTTGGTTGAGGAGGAAGATCCATATTTCTCAGTATACAATATAATGGCTACATGGCTAAATGGTTAATAAGATTATTTTTTATCGGGGCGGTGGTGTGGGGCGGCTTTGAATTGAGATATTGGGGAAAGGTGTATCCGGGAGTAAAAATTATTGAGGTCAAATCCACAAAACTAGTGTTGGTGTGGGGAACCAGTAAGTGGGAAATAAGTCCGGAAAGCATTGATCTGGAATATGACGGGCAACAGACAAAAAATGCGGCGGTAAAGGTTGGAAGAACCGGGAACTTGATTCATGATTTAAGATTCAAAATTCAAGCTATAAAGAAAGGAGTAGAAATTCCCCCCGTGTTCACGCTGGATGAAAACAAACTAATTGCAGCCATGGCCAGCGTGTCCGCACAGATCGATATTCCGGCCAAAGAGCCGGAGGTGGTAGTGGTAAGGAGAAAAATAGAAGTGACCCAGGGAGAAAATGGCCAACAGGTAGACGACCGGGAACTGCTGGTAAAAATTAAGCAGGGTTTGCAGACGGGAAATAGACGGGAAATTCAGATTCCGGTGAAGAATTTGTCTCCAAAAATTTCCCCGGAACAAATGAATGACTTAAGAATCCGGGCCGAGAAATTGGTGGGGAAGAGAATCACCATTAAATATGACTGGCAGAGCTACGTTGCCCAAGACGATCAGGTTATTAGCTGGCTGGAGGTAGGGGGGTGGAAAAAACCAGCCATTGAAGCCTGGGTGGCGGGAATTGCAGAAAGTCTGGACCGGCCGGCCCAAAATGCTCACTTTAGGTATTTGGGCTCGGGGAAGGTAGAGGAGTTTGCTCCGGCTCAAGAAGGAGTAGTTGTCAAGCAGAACGAATTAACAAAAATGGTGATTGGCGGTCTCAATCAGATAGATAAGGGCGTAAACTTAGAAATTCCGGTGATAACAACCCAACCTACGATTAAAACATCCTCCGTAAATACGCTGGGAATAAAAGAAAGATTGGCCCGGGGAGAGTCAGATTTTTCGGGTTCAATTCCAAACAGAATATTTAATTTGAAAAAGGCAGCGGGGAACATGAATGGCATATTGGTGGCCCCGGGAGAAGTATTTTCTTTTAACAAATATGTGGGGGACATATCTGCTGCGGGAGGATACAGGCAGGCATATGTAATTAAAGAAGGAAAAACGATTTTGGGTGATGGGGGTGGAGTATGCCAAGTATCCACTACCCTATTTAGGGCAGTATTAAATGCCGGACTGCCGGTGGAAGAAAGGACGGCACACGCATACCGGGTCCATTATTATGAAGAAGGAAGTGAGCCGGGATTTGATGCGACCATCTTTACTCCGGACGTCGATTTTAAATTCAAAAATGATACCCCGGCATATATTCTAATTCAGACGACAGTAGACGAGTCTAAGTCTAAGTTAGTATTCGACTTATATGGGACTAGCGACGGCAGAAAAGTGGAAATATCTAAAGCCAGAGTATGGGACGTGACTCCCCCACCCCCGCCCTTGTATCAAGACGATCCCTCGCTGCGCTCGGGACAAGTCCGGCAGGTAGATTGGGCAGCGTGGGGAGCCAAAGTGGCATTCGACTGGAAAGTAACCAGGGGTGGCGATGTGCTGCAACAAAGAACCTTTTATTCTAATTTCAGACCATGGCAAGCTATATATCTGCGCGGTTCCGCGCAGTAATTTCTAATTTCTAATTTCTAAATCCTAAACAATATCTAATGACCAAAATCTTAATATCAAAACCTGCTGATTTAAGACGACTGGCTAGAGAATTACTGACTCTGCGTCCAAATATAATCGCCGTGGAGGGGCCGTTGGGAGCTGGAAAAACAACACTTACTAAGGCCATTGCCGGGGAGCTGGGAATTAAAGATGTGGTGGTGTCCCCCACTTTCGTTTTGCACCGGGAATATCCGGGGCTGGATCATATTGATGCGTGGCGAGTGGAAGATTTTGAGGAGATTGAAAAATTGGGACTATCCGAAATGCTGGCTAACAAACACTTGGTTATTATCGAATGGGCGGACAAGTTTCAAGCTCAAATTTCAAAACTCAAAAGTCAAAACAAGATTGTTTGGGTCAAGTTGGAGTATGGGGAGAGGCCGAACGAAAGGAGAGTAAGTTATGAAAATATTGGCAGTTGAAACAAGTTGCGATGAGACGTGCGCGGCTGTGACTGAGGGCACGGACATTTTGTCGAATGTGGTACATTCGCAAATTGATTTGCACAAAGAGTTTGGGGGCGTGGTTCCGAGTATCGCCAGACGAGCTCATGAAGAAAAAATTAGCTTTGTTATCGACAAAGCAGTGCTCAATGCTCAGTGTTCAATGCTCAATATTGACGCGGTAGCGGTGACACAAGGACCAGGACTGGCGATTGCTTTGGAAGTAGGAATTCGGCATGCAAAGGAATGGGCAAGAAAATTAAATAAGCCATTGATTGCTGTAAACCATATCGAGGGACATGTATTAAGTGGGTTGACACCCGAGGTAAAGTTTCCGGCGATGGCGTTGATAGTTTCTGGGGGACACACAGAACTTATTTGGGTGGAGAAAATTGGGAAGTATAAGATTGTAGCTAGGACTATGGATGACGCCTTGGGTGAAGCCTTGGACAAAGCGGCGAGAATGCTGGGATTAGGATACCCTGGAGGAGCAGAGCTGGAGAAGAGAGCGGCTCTGGGAAATGCAAAAAAATATATACTCCCCCGGCCCATGGCAGGACGAGAAAAGAATTTAGAGTTTAGTTATTCAGGATTGAAGACGGCGTTTTATCGATTAGTTAGTGCTAAGGGCCAAGTGCTAAGTGCTAAGGACATTAACGATTTGGCGGCGGGTTTTCAGTGGCGAGCGTTTGAGCACTTGACCAGAATAACCAATATCACCCTCTCTAATCCCCCTCTTAATTTAAGAGGGGGACGTCAGGGGGTGATACACGACTTGCTTGTGGGTGGTGGTGTGGTAGCAAATCAGACGTTGAGAAATGAGTTGGAAAAACTAGGTCAGGAGTTAGAAATTCGTGTATGGTTTCCGAGGAAGGGGATGTATGGGGACAATGCGGCGATGATTGGGATTGCGGCGGGATTTAAAGCCGAACGGGGCGAGTTCGCCGATCCAGATAAGGTCGACCGTCTCCCCCGCTGGAGAATTGACGCGAGTAATCTATTTATCAAAAAAGAAACCGTGGATGGGCCTGAGTGCTTCGAGAATGGCTTCTGCTAGAGACTGGGGTCTTTCTCCAGAAGCTTCCTGTATCCCCGCCAGTTTCCCTTTTGCAAACAGGTCCTGAAAGAGACCTAAAAAGGCCGCGGGGAGAGGCCCCATTAGTACCTCTTCTTTGGGTGTGCGAGTCCGACTTGAGATTATTTCAGCAAGTTTTTCCGTTGCTTCTGTAAAGTCCTCAGCGGCCATTATCGCCATGTTACACCGAGTTGTGTGGTTGTCAAGCCAATAGTATAATGTAAGCAGGCTGAGATCCGACTTGTCACCGGGCCCCACTTCGCTCTACGAGCTACGAGGGGTAAAGAGCAGCCTAAATTGAGTATAAGTTGAGGTGGTAACTCTGACCCCGCCTACGCATGGAGCTTCGGCGGGCGAAGCCGCAACACGCTGTTATCTAGCGTGTTTTTTTATGAATTTACTAGAAAAAATGTTGGCTGCACTTAGGGTTTCGCCGCAAGTGGCGGAGAGTTTGGGTGGGGTAAACGATCCGAAAAACTGTCCAGTCGTTGGGTTAACCGACTTTTTACTTCTGCTTTTTGACCAGGATTCTACTGATCAAAGATTGCTTATTGGACCCAATGATCAACTGGTTATTGGTAGATCTGAAATTGGAGTTTCTTATGAGGAAGTTCCTTTTGTTGGAGGAGAGTAGTAGTATGGATAAGAATTACGAGCATCAGAAATATGAGAAAGAGATTTATAAGAAGTGGGAAGAGTCGGGAGCGTTTGAGCCAAAGGGCGAAGGAAAACCCTTCACAATCATCATGCCGCCGCCAAATGCGAACGGAGAGTTACATTTAGGTCACGCCACTTTTGTAGCCGTGTCTGATGCCTTGAACCGATATCATCGAATGAAGGGTGATGCGACTTTATGGTTGCCGGGAGTGGACCATGCCGGGATACTTACTCAGGTAACTTTTGAGAAAAAGTTACAAAAAGAAGGCAAGTCCAGACATGACCTGGGCCGGGAGGAATTTTACAAACAGTGCTACGCATTTTGTCTGGAAAACAAACATCTAATGGAAGACCAGATGCGAATCTTTGGATCGAGCTGTGATTGGAGCCGAGAAAAATTTACATTGGATCCGGAAATATCCAATCTTGTGTATGAAACGTTTCTAAAAATGCACAATGAGGGATTGATCTATCGGGGGTATCGAATCGTAAATTGGTGTCCCAGATGCAGAAGTACACTGGCCGATGTGGAACTGGAATGGGAGGAGCGGGTGGATCCACTTTATTACATCAAGTACGGGCCGTTTACCTTGGCGACAGTGCGACCGGAGACAAAGTTTGGAGATACTGCAGTGGCGGTACATCCTGATGATACTCGCTACGTAAAATATGTGGGTAAAGAAATCGAGGTGGATGGGCTCTTGGGAAAATTTAAGCTGAAAGTAATTGCAGATGAGACGGTTGACCCCAAGTTCGGTACGGGAGTAATTAAGGTGACACCCGGACACGATCCTTTGGATTGGGAGATCGGACAAAGGCATGGTTTAGAAATTAAGTCGGTAATCGATTTTGACGGACGACTGACAGAGATAGCTGGGCCTTATAAAGGGATGAAGGTTGCTGATGCGAGAAAGAAAGTGGTGGAAGATTTAGGGATCAAGGGATCAATAGAAAAAGTTGACGCGAATTATAAGCACGAGGTGGCAACTTGTGAGAGATGCGGAACAGTCATTGAACCACTGGTATCCAGACAGTGGTTTATAAAAATTAGACCTTTGGCGGAAAGGGCGATGACTGCTGTGGAAAAAGGACAAGTTAAGATTACACCAAAGAAATACGAGAAGATGTATTTCAATTGGATGAAAAATATCAGAGATTGGCCAATTAGTCGACAAATCTGGTGGGGGCATCAATTGCCGGTGTGGTATAAAAAAGAAGATCAGAAGTCAGATAATCAGAAGGGGCAGTTTGAGGCTTTGAGGACAGGGGACACTAGGGCGAGAACAGATGTTCTGGAATCCCCCACTGTATCCGTCAATAAGCCGGAAGAAAAAGGAAGCTGGATCCAAGATCCGGACACGTTTGATACGTGGTTTTCGTCCGGACAGTGGCCTGTAAATACTCTAAAGACTTCCGGTGAGACAGATTTTGAAAAGTTTTACCCCACGTCTATCATGAACACAGCGTATGAAATTTTGTTTTTGTGGGTAGCGCGGATGATTATGTTTGGATTGTACTTAACCGGCAAGGTGCCATTTGAAATTGCCTTAATCAATGGAGTATTGAGGGATGAGAAAGGGACCAAGATGAGTAAGTCTAAGGGCAATGGGGTGAACCCTAACGAAGCGATCGCCAAATACGGAGCCGATGCGGTGCGCATGGCCTTGGTAGCCGGACGGGATAACGGAAATGACCTGCTAATCTCTAAACAACAAATGGAAGAAAGAATTAGGGGTTACAGAAATTTCTCCAATAAAATTTGGAACATGGCTCGTTTTGTTAAAACCTTACCAAAAATTGATGTGTCTGATTATGACAACGAAATGATGATGAAATTCAATAGAATAAGATTGGCGGTAACGGCTGATATGGATAATTATCGTTTGGGGCAAGCATCAGAACGCCTATATAGTTTCATATGGCATGACCTTGCCGATTCTTACCTAGAAAGAGCAAAGACCAACAAAAATAAATACGGGTTTACAATTTGGGGAATATTTGAAGGCTGTTTAAGAATGCTACATCCGTTTATGCCTTTTGTGACTGAGGCTATTTGGCGGGAGCTGGGGCTTCCTGGTCAGTTGATTCTTCAGTCTTGGCCTCGGTAGGGACTTCACCCTCCATCCGCGCTTCCGCTTCGGCGGGTAAACCTTCAACTGCGGGAACAACTGGTTCCTCTTTGGGTTCTTCTTTGGCTAAGGCTTCGATCTTGACCACAATCGACTCCGGGTCGGTTTTGATGACTAACTTAGAAGAAACGGAAATATCCTTGACGTAGATGGCGTCTCCGACGGCTACTAGTTTTTCTACCGTAAGTTCGATGGATTCGGGCATATCTGCCGGGAGAGCTTCGACTTCTACTTCGTGAAGCTGTTGGACGAGAATACCCAGTTTTTCTTTTTCGGCTGGTGACTCTCCGGTGAGCTTGACGGCTACCGGAGCGGTAGTTTTTTCTTTGAGATCTACTTGATGAAAATCAACATGCAGAACATGGTCGGTAACCGGATCAACGGTTACTTCGTGGACCATGACGGGCCGGGGTTCTTTTTCTCCGGTGATATCTAGATAAATAAGAGTAGACTCCCCTGTTTCTTTACGCAGCTTGAGAAATTCCGGGGTGGAAATTTGCAGAGACTGTGACTTAATGTTTTTACCGAAAATGTTGGCGGGGGTCAATCCTTGACGACGGATAGATTTAACCTTGCGGCCGGTAAGTTTGCGGATATCTGCTGATAAAGTATGTTTGCTCATGGCTTGGAAAAATCGATATCCAGGGTGGTGGTTCTGGAGATCATGAGATTATACTGGAGCTGGCCTGCCGAAACAAGGGTGGGAACTGTGGAGGTGGAAGCAAACCACCCCGAAGGGTATGTAACTGTAACTGTAAGCGGGTACTGGGATAGCCCAGGCTGGTTGGGAAAATCGAGCTGATAATGAAAACGAGAGGAAGAAGGCAAAGGCTGATGCCAGCGGATAACAATTTGGGAAGAAGACTTGGGAAGGGTGGTGGTAAGGAAACCAATTTCGGTAATGCCTTGGGTAGTTGTAGAAGTGTATGAAATCTCCTGGCCATCGATAGTGATTGAGTTGGGTTGAGACCCGAGAGGAAGGGCTAGACGGAGATAGTTTTTATATGGCCCGTTTGGCCAACTGGGTTGAGGAGATTTGTTCTCAAGAAATAGATTGTAGGTGGACTCAACCTTTTCTGGAGTAAAAGATAGACGAAGTTGAGCTTGACGGGTGATGTAAGGATTGACCTTGTTGATACCCACATTTGCTTCAACAGGGTATATGTAACTTACCATACAAACCAGCGAGGAGCGACAAACGGGAGTGGCTACTCCCCCATCCCAACCTAAATAAGCCAGGGACTGTTTAGGTAAATCGGCCCGATAGAGGAAAACCTGACGATTAATCAAGGAATTTATAAGAATCGTTAAGGCTTGAGAGTATTGGGAGGATGAGAGATGCTCAAGTTTAGTAAAAAGGGCGGGATAGAATTGGGAAAGAAAAGAAGGAGAGGTAGTGTCTGCGGAAATGTGGGAGAGATAGTAAGAGTAAAAATTGGCTGAAGAAATCAAGGTGCCGGTGGGAGGAGTTTTTATGGGTCCGGTTATTTTAAGAAGCTGGGTGAGAGTATCTAGATTGAGAGCTACGACGGTTTCAGCGGAAACCCCTAACTCCTTATTAACAAACCACAGAGCTCTGATGGCTGACGAGGGAAAATCCAGACTCCAGTTAACGTCCCGCAAATACCAGCTTGACTCCCCTAGTGATCTGGACAAGTCGGGAGGTGGGTCGACTTGACCCCTGAGTTGAGAGTCGGTTGTTGAGGTATCGTAAAATCTAAAATCCGAAAGTTGGCCATTTTCCAGAGAGGCTATGGCAAAATGACTTAGGAATCCCCCACTGGGCCGCAATTCTGTGTTGTCTTGAAGAAGTATAAGGACAGTCGTCTTTTGGTTTTGGGACAGGAGGGTGGGGAGATCGGAAACAATGGGTTGGATTTTGATAAGAGATGATCTGGCAAGAGAAACTTGTTGGGATAGTTTTAAAAGTCTGGGAACAGATTGGGAAGAGGTCAGAAAAAAAGCAAGAGACTCATTAAGACGATTGGTTTGGGAGGATACTTCAGTAGGATTGAAAGAAAATTTGAGAAGCTGATCCCCTATTTGAGAAGCAATTTTAAGAGAATCTGACAATTTTGTTATGGAATCCAGGGTGGCAGAAGGAGGCAGGCCAAGGGAAGTAAAAATAAATTTTGATCCCAAGCTGAAACTTGTCTGGGGGCGGATCATTTGGGATAGATTTTTAGAAATTCCGGCACATTTTGAGGAAGCAGCTAGCTGGCCTTGCTGAAATTTTTTGAGCGAACAGGTGGTGGATAAATAAAGGGCGAAACTCTGAATAAGTAAAAGCACCCAAGGAATTAGGGGAAGTAGAGGCAGGAAAAATATTTTTGAGGATGGAGGATGGAAAGTAGAAGTTGGAACTTGAGGGTGGATGGCGGAGGGTAGAATCGGTCTAAATTTGGGGAGGAAGGTGCGGATTATTTCACTGGCTGAATCTGAAAAACGTATTGAGTGGGGAAGTTCGATGATGCGGTAATCCAAAGAGAAGTTGTGACCAAACTGGGTAACCATGGAAACAGCAGTCTCTTGAAGAGCGGTTTTTTGGGCGGGAATGACTAAAACGAATTTCGACTTGTGAGAAATGGCTGCGTCTAAGAGTTTGTGCAGGTGAGACGTATGAAAAAGAGTTTCTGAAAGCGACGGCGGGTCAAAACCAGCCAGGTGAATTATTACGTCGGCGGGATTGTCCCAACCGGAGGTAACTTCCGAATTGGGATGAGTCTTGAGTTGGGAAACTAATTCTTGGCCCAGCTTGGTTTCCGGACGAGTGATTAGGAAATGGGTTTGGGGAGAAATAATTTCCGTTAATAAACGAAGGATGGGCATTACAGATATTATACCAGTGGGAGTGCGGAGATCTTGTAGTATAAAATACAACAAAAACTGCGGAGTATGTACAACTATTCACGTGCGTGGTGATAAATTTTTTTACGCGTAGAAAATCTTTCATGTTGTAAGTACGGAAAAACATGAAAATCTCCGCACAATTAACTTTGGATTATGAATTAAGTATTTTGTATTAAGGGGCCTGTAGTGAAGATTGTTTATGAATGACTATCGAGAGTTTGGTTGACTAGAAAATCTGCGCGAGAATTCTGGGCCCGGGGAACATATACGAAATTTGAAATTTTAAATTTTAAATTTGAAATCAATCTTTTAATTTCCAGGTGTTTAATTTTCAAACCATGATCTTTAACTTTGAACGTTCCTTTAAGTTGGTTTACTACTAGCTGGGAGTCGAGGTAAAAGTTGATTTGAGTGCTAGGTGCTAGGTGCTGAGTGCTAAGAAATTTAAGGGCCTCGATAACGGCCTGGTATTCGGCTTGGTTGTTGGTAGTAACTCCTAAATAAAAACCTTGTTCGTGAAGTATCTTTCCAGATTGATCCTTTATAACAAAAGCGCTGGCGGCAGGACCGGGATTTCCCCTGGCTCCACCGTCGCAGAAAACGCTAAGCGTTTTAGTTGTTGGTTCATAGTTCATGGTTCATAGATTTTACTTTTATAATTGCCAATAGTACAACGAGAAGCAGGGCGGGTTGGTGGAGGGTTACCCAATAATGATCGGCAGCGCCTGTGATCGCGATCACGGTGATTGCGGTTATTAGTTCATAGTTCATAGTTGATAGTAATTTTTTACCATGAACCATTAACCAATAACCAATAACTGCCACTGCCGGGATACCTAGTTCAGACGCGAGGAGAAGATAAATATTGTGAACCGGTTGCAAGAGCCCGGTGGCGGGAAGAAAGTTGCCGAGGCCGACGCCGAGGAACGGAAATTGCTGAATGGTTGAAATGGCTAAATGGTTAAGGGATTGCCGATCGAGAAACGAGACCGGGGAGCCGGTGATGGAGAGTAGAAAATAGAGAGTAGAAAGTAGGAGCGCTGCCGATGTGGCAATTTTTAATTTTAAATTTTTAATTTTCAATGAAATCCAAATTAACAAAATTCCAATTTCTAAAACGATGGCTGTGCGGGAAAAGGTGATAGGGATAGTGAGAAATGCAAGGGCGGTTGCCCAGGGGACGCGGCGGTATAGAAGGAGAGCGGCGACAAGAAGAAATCCGGCGAGGGCGTTGGGGTGGGGGAAGGTGGCATATGAGCGCATAACCAATTGACCGGCAAAGGAGACTTTAGCAATCAGGGGAGCGGCAACTGACAAGGGCCTTTCACCCAACCACCACCATAGTCCACCAACAGAGTGTTGGAGAAAGAATTGCCACCAGGCCAATGCGCTAGTCCATATCACTGATAGGGCTAGGGGCCAAGTGCTAAGGGCTAAGTTTTTTTTGGTTAAATATTTAAATAGCCAGAAGTATTCGAGGACACGGAACCATTTGTAAATCGTTAATAAGGGGGAGAAGGAAAAAAGAATATTTAAGGTGATAAAAATAACTAATCCAAATCTGAAATAACTCACCCCCTTCCCCTCTCTTAATTTAAGAGAGGGGAGATGGAGAGGTGAGTTAAAAAGCCATAAGAGAATAATTAAGATATCTGTTAAATATAGAGTGGGGGAGAGGTAATCAACTCTGATGCCGTTGATCAAACTCCACGACGGCCAAAAATGCAGAGCCAATTGTGAAGGTAACAGTAACAGTAACTGTAACTGGAGGACTCTTTCGAGCTTTTGGGTCATTTAGGAGATATTACCACTGTGCGAAAGCGGCCTTCGCCTTGAGAGGCGGTGCCGACCTTGGGGTGTTCGGAAAGATAGACGTGAATGACGCGGCGTTCGTTAGCGGGAAGAGGGGGAAGGGTTTGGGGTTGGCCGGTGGCCAAGACTTTTTCAACCATAGTATCAGCCAGAGCGTGAAGAGCAGTTTCCCGGCGTTCGCGGTAATCGTTGATGTTTAGAGACACACTAACCCATTCGCCGGTGGCGGCATGCAGGTGTTGGGAAAGGAGCAATTGGAGAGAAGAAATAGTGTCGCCGTGGTAACCAATTAAGACGGCCGGGTCAGGGGTGGTGATTGTAACAAGATAGTGGTTTGCGGTGGTGTCAAAATCTACGGTTGTTTCGTAGGCTTGGATAAATCCCAGCTGGGATAAAAATTCCGCGACCAGATCGCGGATTTGAATGGCTAGTTTTTCGTTCATGGCTGCCGAGATTTTACCAGACCTAGGCGTTTAAACCAAGGTTCAAGGCCGCCCCAGCCGGCAACATAATACTGCTGAATGACCTGAATCAGAGTAAAGGGAATGAAGTAAATCATAATAATGGAAGGGAATTGGTAACCAATGATGATGTTCATAAGGGGCATGATGTTGGTGGAAGCAGCCATGGCGCTGGCCATATCGTCGTCCGATTTTCCGGGAGTTTTGGCGGCGATCTTTTTTTCTTCGGACAAGAGCGGGGCAGACATCTTCATGGACATAAACTGCAAAACGGTAGATAAGAGAATGAAGACGCCAGGCAGGGGAATGGTCATACCTGAAAACTTAACCGGGATGGTGTCCGGTTTGGTAACGTCAATGTAAAAAAAGGTTTTCTCAAATTTCCCGGCTTCCTGAAGTTTTAGGTTAGGAACCATGACTGACTGGTTAATTTTTTCCAAGGTTACCGGCCGGGCGGCGTTGGGATATATATAGTCAATGGATTTGGTAAGAGAAAACATGACCGCAAACATAATAATGGTGGGCAGACAGCCGGCGGAGGGGTTGAAACCATTCTTTTTGTACAATTCGGCTTGGGCCAACATGAGCTGTTGCTTGTTGTCTTTGTGGAGTTCTTTGAGTTTAGCCAGCTCAGGAGCCAGTTCGGTCTGGAGTTTTTGAATTTTAAGAGTTTTACCAATAACTCCAGAAAGGGCCAAGCGGAGGCCAAAACTCATGAGGATGATGGACCAGCCCATGTTGTGAGTGAATTGCTGGACAAAAAGAAGAACGTTAAAAACCGGAATAAAAATCAGCCAATTCCAGATGGTGGTAATGGGAGAAAAAAGAGTGGCAAAAAAATTCATAGTAATGGATCACTTCCTCCAGAATGAAAAGGGTGACACTTAGAAATCCTCCTCACTGTCAAAAGCGTGCCCTTAAGGATACCATATTTAGCTATAGCCTGATAGGAGTACTGACTACATCTGGGAGTAAAGCGGCAGGCCTGCTGGCCACCAATGGCCGGACTAATGAAGTGTTGATAGAAACGAATGAAGAGCAGTGCTAATCTGGTCATGGGTTAATTTTAGCATCGTGGGCTTGGGGTAAATGATTAAATCCGTGCTAAGTGCTAAGTGCCTAGTGCTAAGTGCGTCATAAATCTGGCGGCGGAGACGATTACGGACAACGGCGGATTTGGAAAGTTTGGTGGAAGTAATGATGGCTGTTCTTCCAGGGGTGTGAGGAAGGATTGTGGCAGAAAAATGAGGAGTAGAAAGCTTTTTTCCTTGGGATTGAACAAGCAGGAGATCTTTGCGGGACAGGCGAAGTTTTTTAGGGAGCATGGGTTAAACTGCGAGCTTGTGACGACCTACGGCTCGGCGGCGGGCTAATACTTTGCGGCCTAAACGAGTAGAGTTTCTGGTTCTAAAGCCGTGCTTTCGCAAACGCTTTAATTTTTTCGGCTGATAGGTGTGTTTCATGGCCATGAGCGAAATTATATCACAAAGACCTACTTGCAAAATTGTGGATAACTAGTATAAACCTCTCTTATGGACAGAGACGTAAAGAAAATTTGGAGTGGCGTATTGGAGTCAATGCGGTTGGCGGTATCGGAGGCAACTTTTAAAGGCTATTTAAAAAACACCAGTCTGGTGGAAATAAGAGAGGCGGGAGAAAAACTGGTGGGCGAGGTGGGGTGCTCTTCCGGATATATAAAAACGATCCTGGAACAAAAATTTGCCGGGCAGTTGGCACTAGAGCTGGAAAGAATTACGGAAAAGAAATGCGAAATTTTCTTTGTAGTCGAGAGTAAAAGAGCAGGAGGGCAGGAGAGTATAAGTAATGATTTGCCGTTGTTTGAAAAAAGAGATGCGAGCGAAGACGTGAGAAGAGCCCGGCTGCGACCGGAATTTGTTTTCGACAATTACGCCGTGTCCGGATCAAACCAGATGGCGCACGCGGCGGCGCTGGCGGTGGCAAAAAAACCCGGACAAGCTTACAACCCATTACTTATTTATGGAGGGGTGGGAGTGGGAAAAACCCATTTAATGCAGGCAATTGGTCATGCCGTAATTGAGGGGGGAGAGGGGCCAGTGCTGTTTTGTACCGGAGAAGAATTTACCAACGACCTGGTGGATTCTATCCGGAACAAAAGTACCGACCGGGTAAGAACCAGATACCGGAAAGCTAAAGTGCTGCTGATCGACGACGTGCAATTTATTGCCGGCAAAGCGGCGGTCCAGGAAGAGTTTTTCCATACCTTTAACGCTATTCAGAGAGAAGGGGGACAAATAGTGATGACGTCTGACAGGCCGCCGGCAGAAATGGCCAAAATGGAAGAGCGGCTACGAAGCCGGTTTGGAGCCGGGCTGATTGTGGACGTGGGACCGGCTGATTTTGAGTTGAGGGCAGCCATTCTTCTAATCAAGGCTAAACAAAAACAAGTTGATTTGCCTATGAATGTGGCCCAAGCTATTGCGGCCCAAGTAGAAGGAGTAAGAGAGCTGGAGGGAGTGCTGGCCCGGGTGATGGGGGAGGCGGAACTAAAAAATACGCCCTTGACTCTGGAATTTGTGGAGCAGGTATTAAATATGACTCAGCCTGCCAGCACGGGGGCAAAAATTTTGACTCCAAATGAGGTGTTTAATGTAGTTTCAGAGTATTACGGGGTAGGGGTACAAGCACTTAAGGGAGAGAAGAGAACAAAAACGATTGCCTGGCCCAGACAAATTCTCATGTACATCCTGCGAAACGAATTGAGATTGCCGTTTGATGAGGTGGGTAGATTGGTGGGGGGGAGAGATCATTCCACGGTGATGCATGCGGATGGTAAAGTAAGGGGGGTTTTGAAGAGCGACATTGTTGTCCACAAAGAGATCACAGAAATCAAGAAAAAGCTGTTGATACTTGGGTGATATCTTGCAAATAAGTTGAGGGCAGTGTATACAACTTATGACAAGTCAACAAAGTGTCCACAAAAGAATCCACAAGATATGCACTACTTATACACACAAAATAAAGCCGAAAAGTCATATTTAAAAACACGACTATCCACTTATCCACAATGCCTACTACGGGATCTACTAATTAAAGAAAGAAAATGAAAGCAACTGTTTTACGAACGAGTTTAAACAAAGGATTGTCCACAGTGGGAAGAGCGGTGGCCACCAGAGGACAACTGCCAGTTTTGGGGAATGTGCTGGTGGAAGCCACAAAACAAGGAGTGGTGCTTTCGGCGACAAATTTGGAAATCGGACTACGGATGCAGGTGGGAGGAAAAGTAACTGAAGAGGGGGCAATTACGATCCCAGCTAAAATCTTGGGAGAATTTGTGGGAGCGACTGATGGCGAAAATGTGGAAATGGTAACAGAGGGTGAGAAATTAAAAATTAAAGCCGGGAAATCAGAAGCAATCTTTACTGGTATTTCGGCTTCGGAATTTCCCTCTTTCTCCAAGGCAACAGACGGACTGGCCGTTAAAATTAAAAAAGAAATAGTTGAGGAAATTGCTAGGGAAGTGGCTTTCGCTGCGGCGGCCGACGAAAGCAGACCGGTGTTAACCGGTGTTCGGTTTTCGGTGATCGGTGATCAGATGATTGTGGTGGCGACAGACGGATTTAGATTAAGTAGGAAAATAATTGCCTCCAGTGCCTTTAGTGCCTCCAGTTCTTTAATTTTGCCGGCGAGAACAATTTTGGAATTGGCCAGGATAATGAGTGAGTCGGGGGATGTAGATTTCGTAGAAATGGTGGCGATTCCTGAAAACAATCAGGTAATTTTCAAGTGTGATGGGATTGAGATTGTTTCCAGAGTACTGGAAGGAAATTTTCCAGATATTGACAAAATTATTCCCAATCAATTTAAAACAGAAGTAATTGTCGACCGGCTAGAACTGGAAAGGGTTTTAAGACAAGCCGGTATTTTTGCCAGAGAGAACTCTAATATTGTTAAGTTCATAGTTCATGGTTCATCGTTCATAGTTAAAGCCCAGGCAAGCCAGTTGGGAGAGAACGAGAGCGAGATAGAGATGGAGAAAGACGGAGAAGATGGGGAAATTGCTTTCAATTACAGATTCGTATTAGATTTTCTAGCCAGCGTGGCAGGTGAAAGAATAGTGCTTAAAATAAACGACAGCTTGTCTCCGGGGGTGTTTCTAGAAGAGAAAAACAAAAACCTCATTCACCTGATAATGCCGGTGAGAACTTAAGGGGGATCTTTTTGAGATCAACTCCTATTTGAGTAAGTTTGGTTTTAATTTCATCTTCGACTTGTTTTTGAGTTACAGATGGGGAAAGATCGACACGAACAAGTCTTTTTTCAAAGTCGTATAAAACAATATAGTTGTTGGTAATAATGGGCAGGCTGGTCAGAAAGGGGAGTTTTTCCACTTCTGATTTAACAATTTGACCAAACTCGTAATCGTTTTGGGTTTGCTGGAGACCTTCTTGAGAAAAAGTGGGAATTGCTGTTTCGGGAAGGGGGCTGGGAAGAGGAGAGGTTTTTTTGGTCTGGGTAGCAGAATACAAATAAATAAGGCTGACAAGGGAGAGAAAAGAAACACCAATTAAGGCCTTCTTTTTAGTAGATAGTTTTTTTAATTTATCGAACATATTTACCAAAGCCAACTATATGCATTGTACATCCTGATCCCCAACAAGCTCTGGATGTGGGAGAGGCGACGGAGTAAGTAAAAAATTTTAATCCGGCATTGGAGTCGATGGTTTGAATGCCTCCGGAAAAAACAGCCCAGACAATGGAGACGTGCTGGACATCACGGCTGTCGGATCCGGTGTAAACAAAAGCCACATCTCCGGGAGAAACACCAGTGAACATATTCTCTTGAGCTTCTTTGAAATAAATATATCGATTCTGGTCCTGAAACCATTTAAGCATAACATCGGAGGCGAGTGTATAACGGCCGTTGTATTGGAGAGGAAGAATGTTGCCTGATTCGTTGTAGGCTTTGATGACCAGCCAAGTGCACCAAAAGAGATTGGTGTACTCCTTAGGGTTGGGATTAAGGTTAAAGCGGATTTTTTCAGCATCAAATAATTCAGGGTAGTCTGGAGATTTGTTCCAGTAACACCAAAAACCCCGCTCCAGACGGTCGACAATCTGCCAGGCCCGGCTGGTGATGGAATTGGTGGCAGAGTTGGGGAAACCCAAGGGTTTGTGGGGTGGGTCACAGGAAATTGATCCACCGGGACCCGAAAAAGGGTAGCCAATAAATCCGGGAGAGTTGCCGGGGGGAACTACAAAAGCAGAAGTGTTGATGATAAATAACAATAAAGCGACGACGATAGGGATGCTGATAATGGTAATAACAATGGGTGCGGCTATTTCAGTGGCTACCAATCCAACCATGGCACTAGACATTGCGGTGAAGCCTCGAGAAGCTCCAGCAAGAGAGATTGGAATAGCACTGGCTACAGCAGCGCCACCAGTCGCCGCAACAAGAGTTAAGTTTTTGAAAATCTTTTTTGTACCATCCCAAATTTGTTTACCAAACATTGAAACCACAGCCAGGGCGGCTAAGATAGCCTTGGAAATGGGCTCAGGGTCGGCTATGCCGAGGGTGGTTAAAACAGAAGTTATTCCAGCAGCTAGCCCTGTTTTTGTGACTGTTCCAGCGGCAGCTTTGGGAACTTCGGTTGCAAACTTAGTAAGAACTTTTTGACCAATCTCGGAGGCGGCAAACTTCCCCCAAGCTTTTTTGGATAGCTCATCTTTTCCAATATTAAAAATAAAATTTAGTGCTCCGGACTGTTCTTGATTTGGGTGGAATGATTGAGAAACTGTTTCGTTGCCGTAATACTGGGCGGGGTTTGTAAAATAAATAGTTTGTAATCCTAAATAATCAATGATCTGGTTTGAGAAGAATATTTTTACAGCACTAACCTTGGTTGAATATTGTTGGGGAGTCTCGTTGTGCTCGTGGGGAGTAAATGAAGCAATGGTATTAACAATGGGGACGAAATTAGCAGTGAATTGTTTGGCAAGGCTTGCAGATTGGTCAAGTGGGTAGTCGGCTTTTAAGAATTGGTTAGTAAGTGACAGTGTTCCCAAATTTGTTTCTGTGGGGAAAGAGATTTTTGACAATAAAGAAACTGCGTCTTCTGAAACAGAAATGGGTTCTCTCGAGGCTTCTGATGCAAGAGTAATGCGGTCTATTAATTTTTGAACCTCTGGAGTGGTGGCTTCTGGATTGGCGATTTTAAAAACCGTAAAAGTACTTGCTAAATCAGGGGTAATTTTGGTGGCCCGAATATATAAATGCTCAATGACAGGATCTGAAATTTCCGGAACCAAAACGGCTAACTCTTCCGGAGGGATGACGGAGCTTAATTTTTCTAGGGTTCCTTGGGGTTCTAGAACAAGACTGGGGGCAATATCCGGAAGAGATTTTTCTAGGACGGGAAATTTTTGGGAAAGTTTTTTGAGAAGATCTAATTGTTTTTGGTAAAGTTCTTCTCCAGATTTAGTCTTGGCCTCAACTTCTCTTTGGAGGCGTTCTTTGGTGCGATTTTCTTCGAGAATTTTAATATTGGCTTGAATATTATCTAAAGCCAGATTGCCGGCAGAGTCTGAAATAAGGGATTTACGAATCTCGTCAATTAGAGAGAGCACCCGGTCAAGTGGGTCGGGATTTTCTTTTATTTTTGTAATTGCGGCAGGACCGAATTTTTGAATGAGACGAGCTTCGTAAGTAGTCCAAAGATCGGATTCGGTTTGGGTAATAAACCGCAGGTCGGTAGGGTGAAGACCGACTAAAACAGCTGTTTGCTGAAGAATAGCAGTTTGTTGTTGAACAAGATCGGCCATGTTAAGTCGTGGTTTCCGAAACTAACCGGACTTTGGGGGCAGGAGGAGTTTGTTGTTGAGCAAGGATTTCGGAGGGTTTGGTGGTAATTAATTTGTGTTCGTCGGGAGAAGCCACGACTCTGATGGCGACGTGATTGTTGCCGGCAAAGAAGAGGCCTTCGCCCACTTCACTACTTAACAACAAATGCTTCTCGCCTTCGGAGAGGTAAAAAGTCTGGGCCACCTTGTCGATGGCGGCGGGGGACTGCTTCATGAGAATTTGAATGCTGGAATTGGTAACAATGGCCTTACCATAATCAGTGCCCAAGAAATCTTCGACGTCTTGAGTAATGGTGGTTAGGCCTAGGAAATACTTTCTGGCGCGCTTGGCAATGCCATACAGGAAAGCGGCCGAGTCGGGCTGGCGCATTAAATACCAAGCCTCATCAACAATCAACAATCTTTTCTTTAAATCCCGTCGCATCTTGGTCCAAATATAGTCCAAGATGATGTAAATGGCGATGGGTTTGAGAGTGTCTTCCAAATCCCGGACGGAAAAAACAGTGAAAGGATTTTTGAGATTAACATTGGAAGGCTGGTCGACGATACCCCGGAAACTGCCCTTAACAAATTTTTCGATGCGGTCTGCCAGTGAACGGGACTGAGGCTCCTCCATACCAATTAAAGCCTTGTACAAGTCTTCCATGAGCGGAGGAGGCAACTTTTGAGTAGTGGGGTCGGGAGTAATACCTTTGGCTTTGTAAGTGGCTACTAAAGCCCGGTCGAGAATGGCTTCTTCGGTGGGAGTAAGAGTACCCATAATGATTTTAAAAAGAGAATGCAAAGAAAGAATTTTTAAGTTAAGCTCGTTTTCTTCAGACTTTTCAGTGAGGGCAGAAAGATCAAAGGGGTTGATGCGGTTGGGGGAGGAAAAAGAAAAATTAATATATTCGCCACCTACGGCATCAGATAAGGTTTTGTATTCGTTCTCTGGATCAATGATGATGACCTCGGTGCCAAACATGAGGGAACGGAGAATTTCCAGCTTGACCATATAGCTCTTTCCGGCTCCGGCTTTGGCGAAGACGACCGAATTGGCGTTTTCTAAACTAAATCGGTCAAAAATGACCAAACTGCCGTTGTGCTCGTTTAGTCCATACAGTACTCCTTCGTTGGAAGACAGCTCTGATGAAGTGAAAGGGAAAGTGGTGGCCAGAGAAGTAGTGTCCATGTTTCTGGTAACTAGAAGATGGTCGATGCAGGTTGGGAGGGTGGTTTTGAAGCCGTCGGCCTGCTGAAGTGAGGCAGAAATGGGAGTAATAAGCAGAGAGCCGAGAGTGCTACTAACCTGCTTGGTGACTTGATCCAGTTCAGCCACTGATTTGGCGGGGATAGTGATATACAAACCAAACTGGAAGAAGCGTTCGGAACCTTTGACGAGCTGTTCCTGCAGAGACAGAGCATCTTCGAGTTTGGCTTGGGTGGAGGGATCGACTACCCGGCCGCGCTGCAGGTCGGTAGAGATTTCGGCTTCCATTTCGGCGATTTTTCGACGCAGGTCGTCTAGGGTCGACTTGGATTCGACGGGATAGACAAACATGGAGATATTTAAAGAATGGTCAAAATTGATCAGGGGAGAAAGCCAGTTGGCGGCCACAAACCGGGGGTAACCGGTGACAAAAAGAGACCGGAAGTACCAGTCGTCGATTTTGAGAGTGTTGAAATCAACCTCGATTTCTTTGGGGGCCAGGGCGTCAACCGTGCGGGCGGCGGGAGGAATTTTGGTGCCGATTTGGGAGCGGTTGTAGTTGTCAAAAAACAATTGAGCCAGTTCGGGAGAAGTAAGTTGTCTGCCACGCAGACCAATTCGGGAAAGAAGTCTGACCAAATGATCTCTTTTGGGAGAAAGGGAGGTAGCCGATCTTTCTAGAATTTCAGCGGCGGGGCGGGGGAGACCCTTGGATTTTTTGTTTATAGAAATTAGAGATTGGAAATTAGAAGTAACCCCCAGTTCGAGGGAACTAAAGGGGATGGCGATGTAAAACTTTTTGTCCAGGACATTACCCTGGCGGACCACGGTTTTGACGAAATCCCGGTATTTGGCCAATTGATCTTTAAGAAGTGGAGAAGTCATTTCGGTCAGACGGCGGTCCAAAAGACTAATATATTCGGAAATATCCTTTTGTTTGGAAGAAACCACAATCTGAATGGAAAAGTTGAGGGAGTTTAACAGCTGAGCATAGGCGTAAATAGTGGCGTCTTGTTCTTTTTCGGACAACAAGCCGAAATTGATGGCCGAAACTTCCAAAACCATGCAGACTGAACCGTCCTGGAGGAGAACCAGGTCGTTAACAATATCGGCGATATCTAAATGCTCTTGGGTAGTGGATTTAATAATGGGAATGGATTTAGGCATGGGCGGTGATGGTAATGGGGGAAATAATTCTGTTTTCAACTTGCAGAGAAAGGGGCGGGAAAGTGAAACCTTCTTTTTCGGCAGACAGAGTGTATGAGCCGGAAGCCAGAGGGGTGGCGGTCATGAATTGACCGAGCTTGTTGGTGCGCAGGGCCCGGACAGGCAGACCAGTAGCGTCTGACAATTCCAAAATTACCCCCTCCAAATACAAGCCAGCTGGATCCAGAACCTGGCCGGCCAGAAGATTGGGGCGTTCGGGAGCGGGGAGAGATGATGTAGATGCTGGACGTTGGACATTAGATGTTGGAACTTGAGGTTGGATGATAGAAGTTAGAGGGGTGGGAGAAAGGGGAATGTTTTCTGGGAGAGGGGATTGAGCGGAGTCAGCTGATTTAGCAGAATAAGCAGAGTTAGCAGATTGAGCGGAGGGTAAAGGAGAAAAAAGAGTAGAGGGGTTGGTAAAAATTTGGGAGAAACGGGCGATGAGTTGAGACTCGATCATATCTAGAGTAGAAGGGCGGGAGAGCGGGAGAGTAGAAGTGGTTTGAGGAACAGGTTCAGGTGGTTGAGTATTTTCGACCCACTGGTATTCCGTGGGGGAGTAGACGGCCCTGATGAAAGCCACAATCCATTGAGAAAAGGGCCGGCCGGAGACAGGGACAAAAGCCAACATGACTCCTAAAAGAATTGATAGTCCAGCTAATGGGTATTTAAGAAAAAAAGGCAGAGGGAGGCGGTAGATAATAACTCCACCAATGACGCCGCCAGCTAATTGGAAGAACTGTTTGAGGGTCATGTCTCCGACTAAACGAAACTCATACGAAGATATGTTTTGAGGTACTGGGTGTTGATCCATATTGGTTAGAGCAGGAGGGCAGGAGAGTAGAAGAGTATAAGTAATCTACTGATCCAGCTTAACCCGCAAAGATTTCTGAAAACTTCTAAGTAACTTGTTTATTTCTAGAGCCATGGTTTGGAATTTGGAATAAGTTTCTTGATTGATGTAATTTAATTCGATACTAAGTTCGAAATAGAACTCTAGCTCTGCGAGAGAACCGAGAGAAATATCCAGGAAACGAATATAATCTTTGGTGCTGGACTTGGTATACCCTTCAACAATGTTTGCAGGAACTGAAACTGCCGATCTTCGCATTTGGGAAATTAAGCCATGTTGCTCATGACTGGGATATGTTTTGGTAATTTGGTATACAAAAACCGCCATAATTTTGGCTTTTTGATAGACAATTAATTTGTGATAGCCGGATTGATCCATACTTATACTCTCCAGCTCTTGAGCTCTTCTACTCTATACTACTGCGTGAACGATTCTGTGCAAGACAAATCTTTTTCACAAACACTGGTGAGTTTGATATAATTCGAGATATGTCAGAAATTGGACCAGGAATTGAGAAGGGTGGTAAGGGAGGTTGGAGATCAAAAGAAGAGGGACAACAGTTGCCTACTTCCGAAACTGGGGAATTTTTTTTTCATAAACCAAAAGGCAAGGGGCTGCGTCGTGCTGGTGGTGGAGCTGGAAAGACGAGTTTAAGAGATGAAATTCTACTTAAAATAAACGAAATGAAAAGATCAAGTAGGGATTTTAACTATGATGTGACTAGGGTGGCCCCTAGAGAATTGGACCATGCTGCTTTCAGCCCTGAATTTGTGAAACAACTTGGACTTCCAACTGTTTTGTATGAGATTCCCCAGCAGTTCGGTCAAAAAACTGTTAGGGGTTATGATACGGCCACGTTGTTAACCAAAATGTTTAATAATGGCGATCTTTTACCTATGCTTTCATATCAAAATATTATGTATACTTTGGGTACAGAAATAAGTGACACGGAGGTATATAGGGCTTTTGAGGGGATGCACATTTTAAAAAATGCAATAATTCCTCTTGTGTTGGGAAGGTTCAGGACGGGTGAGGGGTCGTTTATGTCGATGGTGGGTAAAGATGGTCAAGGAGGCTTGTTGAATAAAGGCGAAGGTAATTTAGACTTAAGAGAAATTATTCCAGCATTCAGAACCGATACTTTGGCCAAGAGGGCATTGGGAATTTTGCTGGCCGCAGATGGAGTGGCCGAACACGGATCTGAGACCAAAACGGGCAACGAACTTCAAGGTTATGAGGTGGGAGAAATTAATGCTGCAGATCAAGCATTAGCTGATCGGTTGAAACCCGAATTTAGAAAGTTTATGAGAGAGGGAGTAGTTAAAGACGGGCGACCAGCACTCAAAAAGGAGCCGGGCTATAGCCAGAGGGAATGTGTAGAATATATGGATAATAAGGTGGCTAGCGAAATAGCCAAACATTTGGGCTGTGATGTTGGTCGAGTGGACCTGATGGTTATGTTATATACGGCGTTATGTGGTGGTCCAAGAATGATTGAATACAGGGAAATATACCAGAGATTTCCTGTTTTGAGGGAAGCTGACCCTTGCAGAATACAGGATGTGACCGGTTTGATAAAAGGGGATGTTATTGTGGCCCCCTTGCTTAGAAAGTTGAAGGTTGCTGACGACGAAAAGGTAAGAGAGTATGATCCAAAAACTGGTCAAATGAAAGTTGTTCAGGAGATTGATCCTAAGACGGGAAAAAAGAAAGATAAAACGACAGCGGGGTTGGGATTTGGATATATAGAGCGACAACTGAAAGAGAGAGGGGTTGATGGGCTTTTTGATGCCCTGTTGTTAATGAAAGATGGTCACGACGTTTGGAAATATTGGCCCGCAATGGTTTTCGATGCGATGAAAAAAGTAGAAGACATCCAAAAAGGGGAGGATAGTTTTCTTAATGAAGCCGAGAGAAGAAAGAGAATAGCGGAAATAATGGACCCCTTTGCTGCTGGAGATCCGCCACAGATAACAACAAAGACGCTTGAGGCAATAAAAAAGATGCCTGCACATGCAGGGAGGGGGAAGT
>Ga0209210_1000641_pt1 | contig 35305 bp, 42 predicted proteins | sample RifGroA1_FD_183991 | JGI IMG/M metagenome (GOLD analysis project Ga0209210, IMG submission 183991) | Contaminated groundwater microbial communities from Rifle, Colorado, USA - Rifle Groundwater A1 (SPAdes) (version 2) | ecosystem: Environmental > Aquatic > Deep subsurface > Groundwater >...
TTTTAAATCACAAGCCATTGCCTGCTTATATGCCTCTTTTATCTGGTCAGGGAAAAGCTGCAACGATTTTTGAACACCAAGGGAATCTAGGTCCATTATCTAATAATTCTTTAACTCCAATAATTTTTCCGACAGTTCGAGTCCTCCCAAATTTTGTATTTTTTCCGTATAAAAATCCGCTTTTAACTCTTTGGGTTCAGTTGAGACGCTTAATCCGGCCACATCAACCATGGATTGATCATTCGGACCGTTCGCAATAGCCATAGTCTGCGAAATGTCGATATTCAGATGTTTACATAAATTTTTTAGCGCGGTTCCTTTGTTCAACCTCTTTGGAAGTATGTCAAAGGCTTCTCCATTCCAAATCGCGCAAAACTCACCCTCAGGATCATTTTTCTTTAGAACCTCGTAAACTTCGGGTATCTCAGAAAAAGCATGTAGCGTAATGAGAAACTGTTTTGGTTCAAATGCTCTGAAATCCTTAACCTTACCTTCCAAACCTTGAAGATCTACAAGAATATTCTTCATTTTCGTTAAAGTTCTTTTATCAAATTTCTCATGCTGAACAAGTTCTCCATTTAATAGGGAGAATATACCGATCTCGCTTATGAGAGCCATATTGTCCCAAAGGAGTTCAGAAAATACCTTCGTTAAGTACATTGAACTTCTCCCGCTATTGATTGCAACAAAGAAATACTTTTTAAGTTTGAGAATCGCATCTTTCACCTCCGGAGACAAATTGGATGTTTTTACTGTGAGAGTCGTATTTTCGGGAGACTTCACTTCGCTGATCTCAGTGCCCTTTTTTATCGTAATTCCGTCAACGTCAAAACAGATAACTTTGATGTCTTTTATATCCTCTTTTGTTAATTCGCTTATCGGTTTCACCTTGCTCTATTTTAGTTTTTTAATGATAAGAAGGTCAAGAGCGGAAAGCAAATCTGCTTTGGAAGTTTTTATGTTTATGTCAATTTGAGATAAGTTGTCGATTATTTCCTTCAATAGTACTTCGTTAAATTTCAAGGACTGCGATTTGAGTTTTGAAATTCTCCAAGATTGGTAAGGAATTGTCGAAGCGTCAGTCTTTACCCAATAAAGATCTCGAAAATGCTTCGCCATGATCGAAAAAACAAACTCAGGAGCTTCCGTTTTAACAACTTCATGCAGTTCGCGAATAACTTTTCCGGTATTGCCGGGGTGCAAATTATCCAAAAAAGTCCAAATAATTTTTGCTAATTTAAATTCTTCGGTTTTTATATCTTTAGGGAGAATTTTCAGAAACGCTAGGGGTAGCGTACCCTCATGGTAAATAATCAGATTCCCCTGAAGTTGTGACTGTTTATTTAACCAAATTATTTCGTTCTTTGTTAATTTCAGATAATCGCGGAGTACAAAAAATCTCTCCTTTCCAAAAAGTGAAACTTGGGAAAGTATTTCACGCAAGCTCAACTTTGATTCGTCGAAATAAGTTATTTCCCAAGATCGGGTTTTCGCCACATCAATGAATTTAGTTAACCTATCGTAACTTTTTTTGACATCTTCTCCATGTAGGACAATTATTTTCACTTATTTCTTAAATATCTGCTTATTAATTCATCTACCTTACCTCTAAAGTTTCTTTTTCCATGCCTAATGTGAGGAATCAGGGCACCGGAGAAATTTTTGGGGATATGAGTAATCTCATGAAGAAGCACTTTATCCTTATCGGTTTCGGAAAGTTTATCAAAATGTTCTGAAATAACCTCAATAATATAACCGGGATCTACCCCTAAGGCACGTTGCCAAAGTGACGGTAGCCCCCATGTCCTGGCATACGCCCTCGTCTTGCTGTTTATTGATCTATACGTAAATACTCTGGAACAAATGATCCAATCGACTCCCGTTTGCTTAATCAAAAAGAGAATTCTTTTCTTGATATCCCGTGCGTCTGTCCACTCAATTCTTCCTTTGACCTTCGGCATATCAGGATCATAACATAAACCTATTCTACTTTGTAAACGTCGGCGCCGGCTTTTACAACTTCAACTGTCTTAAGACCGACAAATCTCCCTTTACCTGCAGACTCTACTTTTTCGTGCTCAATCTGAATAGATTCGACGGTTTGTTCAAACAAATCCTCACCACCCCTACTGAATTTTATTTTGTCTCCAACACTTAGTGTTGCACTCAGATCCACTATTGCTACACCGATTTTGTCATAAAAGTGTGAAACCGTTCCTACTTTAAACAATTTTACTCACCCCCTTCCAAGTGAAGTAGCCCCTTGGGCACTTCACGGAATCCCGTTGGATGCCGAAGGCTATCCAACTGGGACCTTCTTTCGCTTAAATAAAACTTTAATCTAGAGTTGATGTATCTTTTACCCCATGAGGTTTTCAAATACAGCTCTCTTCTTATAGCATCTTTACGATTGAGACATGATTCATAGTAGATTAGTTCAAATGGTATCCGAAACTTTGTAGAAGAAACTAAACCCGAATTATGCCTTTTTAATCTTTCGACCAAATCCTTTGTAGAACCCGTATAAAATATATTATCTTTTCGGCTCATCAAAATATACACATAATACATACTATTTCTTGACTATTTGGGTTTGGTTGTTTTCAGTTATCTTAAATGCATGGGTTAATGCTATGGCCAAAGCATCTGCTGCGTTATCAAAATGTGTCTTTTTATGCATTTCGCTTCTGACCCGGTTTCCTAATATTTTCCTGATATGTTTTTGTACTTCTTTTTTGTTTGCGCGGCCTGATCCGGTAATCATTTTTTTAATTGTGCCAGGCGCATACTCAGCAACCTCTACCCCCGCTTTGCTTGCGGCCAAAAGTAGCACCCCCTGAGCTTGGCCCACAGCTATTACTGTTTTTGCATTTGTGGAAAAAAAGATTCTCTCAATTACAAATATATCGGGCTTGTGTTTAAGAATTAATTTTGAAGTTTCTTCGTAAATAAAATCTAAGCGGTTTTCCTTTAATCCCTCTTTGGCAGTTTCGATTAAACCCCAGGTTACTACCTCGTTTCCCTTGCCGTTAAGACGTACCAGGCCGTATCCTGTTGTGGCTGTGCCGGGATCAATACCTAATATAAGCATACTTAGCTAGTTATACCACAAAAAAGAAAGCAGGCGGTAGTGTTCCATAAAGATAATGGTTGACGACTACCGCCTGTAATTTTTATTAGTGTCACAAGAGATTCTCTCAAGCAAATAAAAGAGATTCACTCCTGTGACACCTATTCCTAGGCACTTGGCTGCCCGGGAAGCTGGGTGGGAAGGATTTGAACCTTCGACCTTCTGATTAATACTCAGACGCTCTCCCAACTGAGCTACCACCCAAAATTGTGCACGAGCGGCCCTCGGCCTTTTTGTTGGTTCGTATACGACCAACAATTATCCTTGGGTGCCATTTCAGGCTCTACTCGCGCCCGTGCACAAAAGCAGGTGAGAGGATTCGAACCTCCGGCCTTCAGACCACTCACACCGTATGTGCGTGTAAGTATAAAAATCTGATGCTCCACCAGTTTGAGCTACACCTGCAGATTAAAAGTGCGAGACCGAATAATACAAGAACCATCCGTATTAGTCAACATTGACAATTCTCGAAGTAACTACTTGTCCGTTTGCAATTTCCAGGGCAACAACGTCAATTCTTAGTTTTATTGGTAGTCCCGGGTGAATCAAGCAATAATACTCTCCGGTTCTTTTTATTTTGTAAAGTTTTTGGGGTGTTACCGCTTCTTCCGGAGAACCAAACTTCTGGCTCCACCGAGCTTTAACCTCGACAAAAACCAAAACATCATTAAGTGTTGCAATTACATCAATCTCCCCAAATTTACTTCTGAAGTTTCGTTCAACAATTTTATAGCCTTTAGCTCGAATGAATTCTATGGCGTAGTTTTCAGCCAGGTTACCAAGCTTACTTGTTACCTTTTTTCGAAGAAGCACTCTTTATGTTAGCACGAAGTGAAGCTCTTTTAAAAATCATTTCAACCTCTGTTGGAGATTTACTACGAGTATAATAAAGTTTGGCTCGCTTCACACCTGAAACCCCGCTCTTAACCACAACTATTTTTTCAAGTGAGGGCAGCTCAATGGGAAAAATTCTCTCAACCCCAATTCCGCCTTCGGCAATTCGTCTGACCGTAAATGTCTTCCCGGGAGACCTGCCTTTAATTCCAATGACCATTCCTTCAAAAAATGACTCACGCGATTTAGAGTCAGCCTCCTTTATTTTTTGAATAACCCTAATCTTATCTCCAACTCCAAACTCCACTTCTTTGACTTTAATTTTAAGTGCCATAGTCAGTTATTATACGTTGGATTCAGCGTCTCGGCAATAGCCTTGGCTAAAGTCTCGTTCCAGGCTATCTTAAAAGGAAGGCGGACGCGTCTTGAATGTTCAAATACAAGGTAAGCCGTTTGGTCACCAAGATTATTTGTAAAAAGTTCCTTAAGCTTTCTTAAAGATCCGGGGTCTGTCTCTTTTGGGATTTTAACAAAAACTTCACGATCCTTCTTTTCTCCCACACTCGCCATGGTTTCTATGGAACTAACTAAAAGATTCGGCGCATCATCCCGAACATCGACTCTGCCGGTAATAAGCAGTGGCTGTCCTTCTGTCCAAAAGTCGCGTGTTTCTTTAAAGACTTTTGGGAAAACGACAAGATCAATAACTCCCGTTCCGTCATTTGCCTTAGCAAAAGCCATTTCCGCGCCGGATTTCCTGGTTACTATTATCCGCACCTCAGTTAAAACACACGCCACTTTCACCATGTCAGGATACCCCTCCTCGGCCGAAATTTCATAAATTTTATGAGTTGACTGATATTCCAGAGGGCCGATAATTTCGTTTATCGGTTTCGCGGAGAGGGAAAAACCCAAAAGCTGGCGTTCCAAAGTTTGAAGCTCGTCATCCGGAAACTCCACGACGTTCTCAATCGAAATAACTTCCACTCCAATATTTTCTTTTACATCACCCGCCGCAAAAAGCCCTGGCTGATTATCGTTTCCTTTAGGTTTAACCATTTTCTCTCTCACCTTGTCCATAGAGGCTAAGAGTGCCGCTCTTCCGCCAAATTTACCTAAAGCCCCGACTTTAATAAGGCTTTCTAATACTTTTTTATTTACTTTTCTTCCGTCAACCCGACCTATTAAATCTGAAAATGAATTAAAAGGTCCGACCTTCCTGGCTGACAATATTGCTTCGATAGCAACTCCGCCTACATTTTTAACGGCTGAAAGGCCAAATCTTATTGCTTTATTGTAAGAAGATTCTTTATCTTTAAAAATAATAAAATCTATATCGCTTACATTAATATCAGGTGGAAGGACTCTTATTTTCATTCTTCTGCACTCGTTAACTGCCGCGGACACCTTGTCTTTATCAGAACTCTCTGCCGTAAGTAGGGCCGTCATGTATTCAACAGGGAAATTTGCTTTCATATAAGCCGTGTAATAGGCAACCATTCCGTAAGACGCAGCGTGCGCCTTATTAAAACCATAGGCTTGAAACGGTTCAAAAAGCATCCAAAGATCCTCCGCAAATTTATGAGTTTGCCCGTTTGCAATAATCCCTTCTGTAAATTTGCCCTTTTGCGCAGCCATTTCTGTAGGAATTTTCTTTCCTACTGCTTTTCTAAATTTATCCGCCTCTTCCCAAGTGTATCCGGCCAAGTCAATCGCGCAAAAAAGGAGATCGTCCTGGTAAACAAGAAGTCCGTAGCTTTCACCCAAAAACTTTTCCATTCGCGGGTCCAAATACTTTGTAAGCCTCGGGTTATTTTTTCTTTTAATATACTCGGGGATTACAGCTATGGGGCCGGGTCTATATAGGGCAACCATCGCCATCAAATCTTCAACGCGGTTTGGTTTAAGATCTTTAAGATATTTAGTCATTCCACCGCTGGCAAGTTGAAAAACCCCCATCGTTTCACCACGGGTCAGCATTTCGAAAGTTTTTGTATCATCCAAAGGTATCTTATAAACATCTATCTTTTTACCGGTTTCCTTAGCAACAATATCTATAGCAGAACCCAAGATGGATAAATTTCTAATGCCCAATATGTCAAATTTTATAAGACCTACGTCCTCACAGGCATGCATTTCGTACTGAGTTATTACTTTTTCTCCTGATGGTTCCCTCTGAACCGGTGAAAAATCGGTAATATCTGTAGGAGCTACCACAACACCTGCTGCGTGTACAGAAACATGACGCACTGATCCCTCTACTTGCATTGCCAAATCAAGTATTTTTTTAGTATCGGCGTCGGAGTCATAAAGACTTTTAAGCTCCGAAACATCTTTTAACGCCGCTTCGATCGTAACAGGAAATCCCTGTTTGGGAGGGGGAATAAGTTTTGAAACCCTGTCTCCGTTGGAGTATGGATAACCTAAAACCCTTGCAACATCCCGTACTGCGCCCCTGCTTAACATTTTTCCAAAAGTACAGACTTGAGCCACTCTATCTTTTCCGTAAGTATTTGTTATGTAAGCAAGAATTTCATCTCTCCTGTCGTCAGCGATATCTATATCTATATCCGGCGGACTGGGTCTATAAGGGTTTAAAAACCTTTCAAACGGTAAATAATAGGTTAAAGGGTTTACCGTTGTAATACCCAGTGCATAAGATACAAGGCTTCCCGCGACAGAGCCTCTGGTATTTGTAATTATTCCTTTTTCTCTGCACCATTGAGTTAAATCGCGGACTATAAGAAAATACGGTGAAAATCCCTTTTTATCAATAATATCAAGCTCGTAGGCTAGTCTGTTTTTTGCTTCTTTATCTATATTAGGAACTTTTAACAGAAGATTTTCGTAAGAAAGTTTTTTTAACTGCTCACTGGCGGTAACTCCTTTTGGTAAAGGAAACTTCGGGAAACTCCACGAGCCCAAACTTAATTCAACTCCGCATTTATCCGCAATCTTGACAGTGTTTTCTAATGCGTCAGGAAGATCAGGAAATAAAGCCTCCATTTCTTTGGGGGAGCGGATGTAAAACGTTTGCGTATCGATATACCTTAAACGTTTAGTGTCGCTAATGTTTTTGCCTGTCGCCACGCAAACTAAAGCATCCTGGGCAAAAGCATCTTCCTGTTTTATGTAATGAGCGTCGTTTGTTGCAACAAGCGGAATTCCCAGCTCACGGCTAAGTCTGACAGCTCCGCCAGTCCATTTCTTCTCGCTTTCCTGAAAACCAAGAACGATAGATTTAATCTCCGCATTGGGAGCCTTGAGCGTCCATTTTTCATTCTCGTGACGCTGAATTTCCAGATAATAATCATCCTTAAAGGTATCTAAATACCATTCAGCTGTTTTTTTGGCGGTTTTGTAATCATCGCTAATTAAACTTTTTCCGATTTCCCCCTGAGGGCAGGCTGAGGTTACAATTAAACCTGCAGAATATTTTTTGAGGGTTTCCCTGTCAAATCTTGGACGATAGTAATAACCTTCCAGATGGGAAATTGAAGAAAGCTTCATCAGATTTTTGTAGCCCTCGTTGTTTTTGGCCAGAAGTAATAGGTGAAAATTTTGAAGTTTCCCGCGTTCCGGTCTGTCATGTAAATCACCGGCTGTAATATAACCTTCCATACCGAGTATTGGTTTTACGCCTTGTTTTAGGCCTTCTTTATAGAATTCAACCGCTCCGTACATTACCCCGTGATCAGTAATAGCTATAGAGTCCATCCCCAGTTCTTTAACATGCGTAAAAAGTTTTTTGATATTGCTTAAGCCGTCCAAAAGCGAGTATTCTGTGTGAACGTGGAGATGGACAAATTTAGACATTATTTTGTTTATATTGGATTATTCAAAAGCTCAATCGGAACTCCATCCATGGATTTAATTATTACTGTGCCCAAATGTATTAGTATTTCGGGATCGCCCAATTGAGGGTCTGGGTGGGGATTAATCGAATGATCTATTTTAAATCTGGAATTTTCCCTTAAAGCTCTATCTGTAATTTCGGTTAATATTTTAAATGACGCCACCACTCTTTCCGAGTTTTTTTGATACCGATTTTTATTTTGGATGTCTACAACAATGTCTATATCTTTTCGTGGCCATTTTTTTGTAACAACACCCCCAACCACCTTGGTCTTAATTGTATATTTTAATTCTACAGCGGATTTTTTTAACAAACTTACCAACTCATCAACATTGTTTTTTTCATTCTCGGGTATCTGTAAATATTCAAATTCGCTTTGCCTATCACTCATTTTTGTATCCTTTCTAAAAGTTTCTCCCGAACTAATTGCGGATTTCCTTTTCCTTTTAATTCTTTTTGCACCATACCGATTAAAAAGCCTACCACATTTCCGTTTCCGACTTGATAGTCGGCAACTGCCTTTTCATTCTCAATTATTACACTTTTCACGACATTTTCAACATCATCATCTGAAGCATATTGCACGTTTGATATTTCCAATATTCTTTTGACCAGTCCTGCCGGCTCGGGATATTTCTCATCCAGTTTCTTATTAACCATTAAATCAGCAACTGTCTTTGACGATACCCCGTAATTATCCTGAACGAGTGAAACGAGTCGAAGGACTTCCTCAAAATATTCCGAGCGGACTTTGTCGGAAACCAAGATGTTAATAAAATCTTTTGAAATTCCGTAATCTTTCTCAAACCTGGTCCTTTTATCTCCAGGCAATTCAGGTATCTGATCTTTGACAGTCGAGATCTGATCCTCAGTGAAACTGACAGGAGGAAGATCCGGATCCGGGAAATATCTGTAATCGTTAGCTTCTTCTTTTACTCTTTGCAAAAATGTCGTATGTTTAGTTTCGTCGTAACCTCTTGTTTCCTGGGCTATTCTTTTACCACTCCGCAAAAGCTCTTCCTGCCGTTTAAGTTCCGCAGTAATCGCTTTCTCCAAGAATCTAAACGAGTTAATATTTTTTAATTCGACTTTGTAATTGGGTAAACTTCCATCATTCGAAAGTGAAATATTGGCTTCCAACCTCATTGAACCCTTTTCCATATCGGCATTGCTGATATCAAGGTAGCGGGAAATTAACTGAACTTCTTTAAGAAAAGAAATAATGCTTTGGGTGTCATGAAATTCAGGTTCGGTAACTATTTCCATAAGCGGAACGGAGCTTCTATTGAAATCGATCAAAGAAGATTGAGCTCCGTCAATGGTTTGGTGAACAAGCTTACCCGTATCTTCTTCCAAATGTACTCGCCTTATTTTAATTTCAAATTTTGAATTTATTTCGGATTTCGGATTTAGGATTTCGAATTTCCCTTCTTGGCAGAAGGGTATGTCGTACTGGGAAATCTGATAACCCTTGGGTGAATCAGGATAAAAATAATGCTTTCTGTCGAATTTGCTAAATAGATTAATTTTTGCATTCATTGCCAATCCAAACTTAATCGTGGAGATTATGGCATCATAATTTACATAGGGCAACGCGCCCGGAAGCCCCAAACATACGGGGCAAACTTGGGTGTTAGGAATTTTACTAAAATGATCAGCACTGCATCCGCAAAACAATTTACTTTTTGTTGCAAGTTCTATGTGCGCTTCAAGACCTATTACAGGGATGTATTTATTTTTCATTATATCCAGTTACAAATTTTTCCTTAATCATTGTGTCGCCGTGTTTCTTGGAATAAACCAATACTGCCCCCGTACCCAAAGCCAAAATAGAAAGCATTGTGCGTATACCAAAAAGTTCCGTAATTGCCCCGGAAAAAAGTACAGGGAACACGGAAACTATAGTAACCAAAAAGTATAAGTTGCCAAAGACTCTGCCTCTTAGCCAAAGCGGTGTAGCAGACTGAAGATATGTAAGTGTTGGTAAGTTTATAGATACAAAACTAAACCCTGCTAATACTAATAACATCGGCGTGATAATTACTCTGTAGAAAAGAGGCACAACAGGTACACCCAGGCTTATAAGCAAAACAGATGCCATTATTCCGATGAGTGCGCTTTCTATGATTTGCTTTTTTCTGTATCCATTTTTTATCAATCTCGGTATGTAAATCGAACCCAATATTGCGCCAATTCCTGCAGGTATGACGATTGAGACTCCCGAAAAATTCACTGATATTCCCAAAATTTGCACCGCAATAACAGGAAGACTCACAACTATTATCGCTAGACTTGCCTGCAATCCCAATAAAAGCAAAAGCGGGTAAAGTACTGATTTGTTTTCTTTGATAAACACATATCCTCCAATAGCGCTATCAAAAAAAGCTTTGAGAGCCTTTTCAAACTCTTCAGGTATTTTCTTTCCGGGCGTTGTCTCTTTCAGAAGACTTGTACTTACAAAAGCAACAAATAGAAATATGCTGCAAAGAATTAGCGCTCCGTCAAACCCAATGAATCTTTGTATTATTCCCGCAAATCCAAAACCAAATATCAATGACGCCTGGGAAGTGAGAAAAAATATGCTGTTGGCCTGAGGCAGATCATCTTTAGAAGCAGTGGAAGGTAAATATGCAGACTCTGCGGGTACATAAAATTGGTTTAGAAGCGAATAAATAAGGACTACGGCATAAAGAATAAATATTGACTGCTGGTTTACAAAAATCGTGAGAAAGATTGTTATTGCCTGAAGCAAGTTTGCGATCATTAAAACTTTACGCCTGCTTACCAAGTCTACCGTTGCTGCCCCGATTGGACCGAATACCAGAGCGGGAAGCGCGTATGCAACCCAAAGAAGAGAAGTTGCAATAGAAGAGCCGGTAACCGCATATAGTTTTGCCAAAAGCAAAAAATTCATAATATTTATGGTGACTTGAGACAGAATTTGCGAGGTCCATAAATATCTAAAATTAGATTTTGCTATTATATTTTTGAAATCGTTTGGCATAATTAAAACCTTTCGTAAAGTTTTCCTAATTCAAAAAGTACGGGTTCAGAAAATCTTGGACCTATCAACTGAAAACCTAAAGGCAACCCCTGCTTGTTTTTTCCGTTGGGAACAGCCAAACCGGGAATTCCTGCCAGATTTGCAGGAGCAGTTAAAATATCAGCAAGATACATTTTGAGGGGATCCGCCGATTTTTCACCCAATTTAAAGGCTGCCGTAGGGTAAACGGGTGCAATAATAGCATCAACTTTAGAAAACGCTTCATTAAAATCCTGGATAATGAGTGATCTTACCTTTTGAGCCTTTAGATAGTAGGTATCGTAATACCCGGCAGACAGTACGTAAGTTCCAAGCATTATTCTTCTTTTTGCCTCATCACCGAATAAGGCTCTATCTTCTCCATATCGGATTCCCTCATACCGACCCAAATTCGATGACACTTCTGCAGGTTGAATAATGTAATAAACTTCTACTGCATGTTTTGTGTTTGGAAGACTAACATCAACCAGTTCAACACCCTTCTTTTTTAAAATTTGGGACGCTTCAATTACAGACTTTTCCACTTCCCGGTCAAGTCCTTCAGCAAAATACTCTTTGGGAATGCCAATTCGTAACTTGTGATTGGTGATTGGTAATTGGTGATTAGTGACAGTTGCATCGTACCCATCTTGGCCTTTAATAACATTAAATACGGTTTCAACATCGGTGACACAGTTTCCGAATACGCCGGGGCAATCAAGCGAACTGGCCATCGCAATAATTCCGTACCGCGAAACCGCCCCGTAAGTGGGCTTTAATCCGACAACTCCGCAAAAACTGGCAGGCTGTCTTACTGAACCCCCCGTATCCGTCCCTGTTGCAATAAGCGTTAGTCCTGCCGAGACTGAAGCCGCTGAACCGCTACTTGAACCACCCGGAACATAATCTTTATTATTTGGATTTAAAGTAGGGCCAAAATCGGAATTTTCTCCGCTTGCGCCATGCGCCCAGGCATCGCAATTGGTTTTACCGATCATGATGGCGCCGGCTTTTTCCATCCGCGCCACTACTGTGGCCGAGTAAACCGGAACATAGCTTTCCAAGATTTTGGATCCGGCAGTTGTTCTAACTCCTTTTGTCAAAAACAAATCTTTATGCGCAACCGTAACTCCAAGAAGCGGCAAATCCTGTAAACTTGAATCAATTAGTTTGGCCTTTTTATATGCATCCTCACTAGAAACTGAAATAAAGGCATTTAGACCTTTGTTCTTTTCAATTCTGGCCAGATACTCATCAACCAAATTCACCGCTGAGAACTTCTTCTTCATAAGTCCTTCTTTTGTTTCCTTTATGGTTACTGGTAATTTGCTTATCATTTTAATCTATCTATTTGCTTACATCGGCTGATGCTGATATTTGTAGATTTGCTTATTCTACTTATCAGTTCTCTCCGTAAGGATTGCACCGACTTTAAAATATCCATTGTATGTTTCCTCAGTCCCGCTTAATGCCTCATCTTGACTTAATGACCCATCACTCACTACTCGATCCTCGCGGAAGACATCAACAAGACCCGTAGTTTGGCTGGTTGCATCAACTTTTGAAGTGTCAATTTTACTAAGGTTTCCGATGTAATCAACGATAGTAGAAAGCTGGGGAACAAATTTTTTGACTTCGTCCTCCGTCAAGTCCAACTTTGCCAACTCGGCAATGTGTAAAACGTCCGTCTTGGTCAACTTTGCCATGCCATAATAATAGCCGACTTACTGCATATTTTGAAGAGCCTTACAATCAAAGCATTGATTGAAGGGCTCTTATACGGGCAAGTGTGGGAGGGTGGGTGTTAAAAAGTCCCGCAAAAGTACTGACAGCTTTGTTTACTTCTCCCTTGAAAGGATTAACAATGTAAAGATGGGCGGTTGCTTTATTTGCCGCTTCAAGGGGTTCAATATCCAGTGAAATCTTTTTAAGTGCACCAATCAGTCCCTGCGGCTGGCGTGTAATTTCAACAGACCCGCCATCCGCCATAAACTCACGCCTCCGGCTTATTGCCAGTTGAATCAGGGTTCCGATAATCGGAGAGAGAATGGCAAAAACAATTCCGAGAATGATAAAAATTGTACCTGCGCCCTCCCTGTCTCTGTCTCTTCCTCCGTTTCCCCAAAACATACTGCGGGTAAACCAATCACCCAATAGCGCAACAAGCCCTACCATTACGGCAACTACCGCCATAAGACGTGTGTCATAATTTTTTATATGAGTTATTTCATGAGCCAAAACGCCTTCAAGCTCTGTTCTTGTCAGTTTTTCCAATAGTCCCGTGGTTACACAGATTACGCCGTGATTCAGATCTCTTCCCGTTGCAAATGCGTTTGGCGCCGAATCATTAATAACATAAAGTTTTGGTCTTGGAATTCCTGCTCCTATGCACAAATTTTCGACAACGCTTTTATATAGTTTATCCTGCTCTTTTCCTGCAGGTCTTGCCCCGGAAATTCCGAGTACAATTTTGTCCGAGTAATAATAACTGACAAAGCTGGATACTCCGGAAATAATAAGAGCCACTCCAAAATATCCAAACCCACCCGGTGCATATCCCATGTAATACCCAAAGGCATTAGTTAGAACATAGACAGCGCCAAAAACAAATACAACAAACAACGCCACTATCACGGCGCTTTTGATTTTATTACTCGTCCGAACTTCGTAAATATTCTTCATGTCAAATCCAGATACTTCCGTGTTTCATCTACATTCCTTGGAAGACTTAATAAATCCTCGTCTTGAAGCAAAAAAAACAGGCTATATGTACAACCCTCCAATAATTCATCAGACAGCTCTTTATTGAGACAAATAATTTTCTTTAAAACGAGCGATGCTTTTTGATAGTTGCCGTGAAGAACAAGTTCCAATATTATCTTGCTTGGTTCCAAATTATTCTTTTCTGCCAATGCAAAATCTACAACATTGTCAACGTGCCCGTCTCGAATCAATATCAACTCTTCAGGCAACAAAAGTTTGGTAGCTGATTTCTCCCACGGCCAAAAATCCTTCTTCGTTGGATTGCGAAAATCTACTTCCATAGTTTTACTTAAGATTAACCTTTGGAGTTTTCATTTCACTACCCTTGACATTAAATGAATCTCCCTCCGACGGTGTTTCCAAACCTTTTAAGACTTCAAAATGAAACATATCCGCCACCAACTTACTTGGGAACGTGACTCGCTTAACATTGTAATCGGCGGTTAGGTCGATTAGGAGGCGGCGCGCGTACATAACTTTATCGGATGTATCTCTAAGCTCGTCCATAAGTTGTCCTACGACATTATCAGCTTTAAGCTGTGGATTACTTTCAACTACAATTTGTAATTTTGGTAAAATTTCAGAAATTTTTTTTGATGCATCTTTACCTGCCGCCATTAACTTTCTAGCATCAGATAGCATTTGCATGATTCCTTTTTCGTGTGTTAGGTATCCTTTGACTGAACTTTCCAAATTTGGAATAAGATCAACCTGCCTTTTAAGCTGATTCCCAATTTCTTGAATAGAAGCTTTAATTCTGGCCTTGCTTGATACAAAGAAGTTATAAACAGAAACAACCCAAAGTATTACTAAAACTACTGCTACTAATAATATTGTTGTTATATTCATAAATTAATCACCCCGTTTCAACTCTTTTTTAAATCCCTCTAATGAGGAACAGTTTATCACATTTTTCTTTTCTGCCCAACCTCTTCTGGCAACGGAAACTCCCCAAATCATGTTATTCATTCCGTCAATGTGGTGTGCATCTGTTCCCAACGTTAATTTCACACCAAGTTTCACGGCTTCGCGAACTAAAGTATCGGGAAGATCGAGCCGCATCGGGTCGCAGTTAATTTCAATCCATTTATTGTTTTCTAGACAAAAATCAAATATTTCGGGCCAATTAAGTTCAGCTCCTTCCCGTTCATTAAGCTTTCTGCCTGTGGGATGAGCAAAAATTTTTACTTTGGGGTGGGCTAGGGCAGTGAGAACGCGTTTGGTTTGTGCGTCTTTCTCAATACCAAAGCTTGAATGAATTGACACAAGGGCAAAATCCAAAGTTTCAAGTCCGGCTTCAGGAACAGGGAGACTCCCATCGGGTTTAATGTCTATTTCAAGGCTATTAAAAACTTTTTTTAACCCCGCGTAGCCCTGAGCGAAGTCGAACGGGCGAAGTGGGGTTGAACCTATTCGATTATATTTTATACTCATATTTTTAATTGAGTAATTAATCTGATCAACTTTTTCACTGTGGCCATCCGAAGTTTCACGAAGGAGGCCGCGACGAATTCTGTCATTAAGTTTATCAACTACTTCGCGTTTGCGCTTTAGAATATCAATAATTTGAATATCTGTATGTCCTTTTTGACTGGGATTATGTTCCGTAAAGGCCAGATATTCATAGCCTAAATCTCTCCCCTTCCCGATTATTTCTTCCATTGAACTTTCACCTAAGTCATGACTGGTTTCAATATCAAAGCTTGAATGAATCTGAAGGTCTGCCTTAACATTATCCAGTTCGACTAACTTTGGTAGACCATTAGGTTTACCCTGAGCCTGTCGAAAGGCAGCTTCGATTTCCCCTGTATCCTCCCTCAATTCCGGTTCGATATAATCAAGACTCAAGTGTTTATAGAATTCCTCCTCCGTCTTAAATGTTTGGAGCTTGGAATTCGGATCTTGAGATTTACGGATGCCGTACTCGGAAAGGCTTAGGCCTTTCTTGAGCGCAAACTCACGCAACGCTATGTTGTGGTGTTTTGAGCCTGTAAAATGCTGCAAAAGAGCTCCGTAAGACTCCACAGGCTGGACCATAAGATCAATTTGAACCCCACCGGGTACCAAAATAGAAGCTGTATGCTCCCCTTCTTCAATAATCTTTTGGGTTTTGGGGTACTTTGTAAAGTAGTCAAGAACACCTGGGCCATCATCTGTGACAATAGCGAGGTCAATATCCCCTACCGTGCTGGCCTTGCGTCTGAGGCTGCCTAGCGGGTCCACACGCTTAACTTTGGGGTTCTTGACTAAATAATCCATAATTTCCCCGGCAATCATGGAAGCGTAAGGCAACAGGTGTCGTTTAGCTTTCTTTTCCAGTTCATAAACCTCCTTAAGCTTTTCTTCGACCAAAGGGCGATCACCTTGAGCGATAAGTCGAAGGGCTGTTTTTATCCCAATTCCGGGAAGTTCCATCAACTTAAAAGCTTCCTTGGGAATTCCCTTCATCAGATCTTCAAAATGTTTTGATTTCCCGGTTCTAAAAAGTTCATCAAGATGTTCTGCTATGCCAGGACCTATTCCCGGAACGTCAGTCAGTTTTCCGTCATCCCAAAGATCCTTAAGTTCGCTTGTCGCATGTTCCACGGCATCTGCCGCCCTTTCGTAGGCGATTATTTGAAATTTGAATTTTTGACTGTCCTGAAGCTGATATGAAGCTGCCACGTCCCTTAGAAGTTCTGCAATTTTGAGATTGGTTAGAGTTTGGGTACTCATAACTAATTATAGCAACCACTGCCAAGAAGAATGCTACTATTTACGCGAGTCGAGAATTTGCTGCTTTAAGTTTTTTCCATCGGCCTTAAAAAAGAAGTTTATAGCCCTACTTTGGTGATTTCTCACAAAATCTGCGTTCACTTGGGCCATTTCGGCAGTGGTGGGTATTACGCAATCGTTTGCGTAGGCGGCTCTAATGTCGTGAGCCATAGCCACAATTATTCTTTGCTGTGCTTCTGGAAGCTCTGCTAAATCTCCGTTAAGTACTGCTCTGTCTACTGAAAATGCGATACCTCTTTTTGCGTCTTCTACTACTTCCTCAATAGATTTATGCTTTACGGCACTCTCAATCATCTCAAAATTATTATTATCAAAAGCATACAACCGGTCAAGGGGAAAAAAATACCCTCGGAGCTTGGAAAAAATGCTATAAGCATTCAATCAAGACGAGGGTCTTCACAACGAATGTTGTGGCTAAAAGTATGTAAGAATGAACCGAAATGCGTCAAGAACAAATAATATAAAACCGACACATGCCGTTCCTCCTCCAAATAGGATACCTAGTAAAGAAAGGCACCCAACTCCAGTGTTATTGTTGGTTATTTTTGCTGAAAAACCACCAACATAGACCATGATAAACCCAAATACTAAACCTGAAACACACAATACTAATCCAATTAACATTTGAAACTCCTTTTAAAACAAGATTTCAAAAAAGACGCAATATTGTCTTATTTGATAAAGGAAATATAGCAGAATTATTCTTAAAAGTCAAGTATTATGGGGTGCTTTGGGAGTCTTTTCTTTATCTTGTTCCAATTTTTGTTCATGTATCCTGATTTCATTTGCAATCTGCACATCAAAAGGTACGATTGGTAAATCATCTTCTACCGACACCGGCCCATCCTTGCTTTTTCGTCTTGGCAATTTATTTCTTTTTATAGCTCTTTCCAACACTGCTCGTGCCTGTTTATCAGTTAAACCGATTGTTTGTTTTTCACTCATATCAGCTTTCCTTTGCCCGGCTTTCAGGAATACAAACTTTCGTTGCATCTGTGAGTAACTCTGTAATTTTACATCGTCCTTCCCGAAAAGCTTCGCACGATTGAGGAGTGCATAATGGCATTTTTTGCATCAATTCAATAATATCAAGCATTGCCATTTTGTTTTCAAATACTTCTAAAGGGATAGTTTGATGAGATTTTTGAAATCTATGTGTCATGTTTTGTTATTATAATAAAGTTCTAAGCGGAGTCAAAGGTCGAGTTTTGAATTCGTAATGTTTGATTGCATGTAAAGATTGTGCTAAATTACCACCATGCCTGAACACATTCAAGTTACTGAAGGTCCGGGACTACCAGAAATCTACGTCGATTTTAAAAACAGTCAAATTTTATCTGCTTTAACCGGTGAGGTAATATCCACAGTTAACGGTCAGAAAGATGAGCAAGTGGTCCTTGGCATTGTTTTCTCAAAAGTTTCTAGTCACTTCACCCATAGGAAGGAAGTTGAAGTCGACAGGCTTATCCCCAGACAAGGGTTAGAAACAGTCTCGTTAGAAAGATTTCTTGAGAAAAAAGCGGGCAGTTGTGTACAAACAACACTAACTTTTAGAGCAATCGTGAATAGTCTTCATGAAAATGGTTTGCTAAAAAATATTGGTAAAGATGAATATTTCCGGGGAGACAGATATTCCCACGTATGGTTTGAGTATCCAACAAGCGGGGGGTTTCTTTGTATCGATATTGTTAACAATTTTATTGGTCCAAAACAAGATTACGAAGAGCGAATACTAAATGACCTAATTGAAAGTGCTTACTATTGAGACGCCTCAGTATACTAAGTAAGAGCTAGTATCACATTGAGAATTAGAATTAATCTTTTAAAGTGACCTTAAGCATTTGTTTTAATCTTCTCCAGCCTGCTGTTGTCTTAAAATATTTTTCACAAGCTAATGCGTCTTTTTTGGAAACAAATCCAGAGTAGAACATTAATTTGTAAGGAATATTAGGTTTTGTTGCCTTATTTTTACCGTTATTATGACTTTTTAAACGTTCTTTTAGATTTGGAGTATAGCCAAGATATAACTTTTTGTTTTTGATACTCCGAAGAATATAGAAGTAGTACATTTCTTTAAGGCGTCCACATTTGTCTCACTTTATTCGCAAACGTGGCTCGCTACGTTCAGTTTACATGAACGGTGGCGGGCTACGTTCAGTTTACATGAACGTAGCGGGATCGACGCGATTCGAACGCGCAACCTCTTCCGTGACAGGGAAGCGCTCTAGCCGTTGAGCTACGACCCCATTTGATGGGGGGGCCAAGCTATTTGCTTACGACCCCAATAAACGTATTTTACCAATAATACTCTTCTGCTGCAATGATACATCTGTAACTCCCCCTTGACTTCAAATACAACGTAATATAAATTGTTGCCAGCTCGAAGGGGCCTGCCACTCCGAAGCTTATAGCGAAGGGTGGTGAAACAATTTGAAATTTGATCCAAAAAAATTCCTCAAAACATTAAAATTAAACGAGAGCAATATCAGTATGGTTTTGGGAGCGCTTGTTATTTTTATTACGGGAGTATTAATTGTAAATTACTTTAAAGATAAGAAAAGTCAGACTCTTCCCGAAGCCTTAACAACCATTAACCAGATAGAGGTGGGTTCGCCTCACACAGTAGTTAAAGGAGAAACTCTCTGGTCAATATCGGAGGACGCGTATGGCTCAGGTTATAACTGGACCGATATAATGAAAGAGAATAACCTTAAAAGTGAAACTATCGAAGTCGGACAAAAACTGAATATTCCGAATATAGCTTCCAGAATGCCGACCTCAACCAAAATTACGGTAGTTGAGCCGTCAGGAACAATTGCCACAAGCTCATACGTTGTAGTCAAAGGCGATAGCCTTTGGAATATAGCAGTCAGGTCATACGGGGATGGTTATAAATGGGTAGAGATTGCGAAGGCAAATGAGCTTAAAAATCCTAATTTAATTTATCCGGGGAATATTCTAGTCCTACCAAGGTAATGTATAATTACTAAGCCAATGTATAAAGCGGGCGTGCCCGCCGATACTTTGGTGCAGGCGGGATTAGTTAAGCGGCCTAACGCTACCTTCCCAAGGTAGAGAAACGGGTTCAACTCCCGTATCCCGCTCTCACTTCGTTCGAGCTGTCATTGTTAATTTTTACTTATTTCCGGCGTTTTTACTTCGTGAAGTATTTGAACGATGTGTTTTGCTTGAGATCTCACCCTAAGTTCGGCCTCATGGTCGAGGGCATCAAAAACCATCCCCTTTAATACCTTTTTTACCAGCGGGTCTGAAGCTGTCCTAAAAGCATTAAGAAGTTTCCTTGTAGTACCTCTTGCCTCCACGACATCAAAATCAACTTGGCCATACCCCATCTCCTCTATCATCTCAGGCCAATTATACTACAGTCCCGAGCGAAGTCGAGAGACTATTTCAAATAAATCTTAATGTTCGATAAATGACCCTCATAGGTTATGGCACAGTGAATTTCTTTAGCCGAATCGTGCAGATAATACAAACAATCGGTCTCCTGGGGATTTAGTGCCGCATCAATGGCGTCTATATTCGGGCTGCAAATGGGCGTCGGGGGAAGACCTTCGTGCAAATATGTGTTATACGGAGACTCGTTCTTTTTTTCCTTCAGGCTAACCGGACCCCACCAACTTCCGTCTTCCCTTTTTCCCAAGGTATATTGCATGGTGGAATCAATCTGAAGACGCATGTCGGTATCTAGCCTGTTCCATATCACTCCTGAGATTATTTTCATGTCTCTCACACCGCCCGCCTCGCGGGCAATGAGAGAGGCAATCTTAAGCCCGGTTGTCCATTTGATATCCTTGGCGACAAACCCGTCTGTAAAGGGCGCAAATTTTTCATTGAAATGTCCTATGAATCTTTGGGCAACCTGGACGGGAGTTTCGTCAACGGGGATAAGATAAGTATCGGGGTAATAAACTCCCTCAAAATATTCGGGGTTATCGTTTTTATATAAATTGTTCCAGGCGTCAAGTTTGTCCTTGTCCCATTTGAGAGCAGTGGCCAATTTTTCCCCCACCTGCTCCTTGCGGGGACAAAATGAAATAGTTATCCATGCCAAGTCTATTTCCCCGGTAATTTTTTTCATAACCTGCCAGGCATTCATGTTCCGGCTTAATTTATAACCGCCGGGTTTGATTTCTGCCGGTTTGGTGAAGTTGTCCAGAAGAAAGGTAAAAGCCTTGGCACTTTTAATAAATTTCAGATCCATCAAGGATTCGGCAGTAACATCATAAAAAACCTGTTGAGGAACGACAAACACCTCGGTTTGATTTGTACCCCCTGGCGGGCCTAAAAACCTCACCCAAAGAATGAAAGAAACCAAAGTAAGAAGCAAGACAAAAAATATAACTGTAAGTAATTTATTAATTTTTCCGTTTCCACCAGCCTCCGAATACATCCCTAACGTCTAAGCCGAAGTAGGCAAGGGCGGAAAGAAGTAGAAAAGTGGCGGTTGCCTCGTCCAAGTTGCCTAACAACGGCACATTATCGGGAATCAGTTCAAATATTCCAAACCCGGGATTGAAAAGGTACAGTCCCGCCAATATACCGATAGTCGCAATGAGTACCTTCTTCATATTAGCCAATCAATCCGCCTGCGTAAAAAAAGTAATAAACCTTTGCTTTGCCCTTATAAACCTCTTCGAGCCCTGCTACCTGTTCTATACCAATTTGGAAATCCGGAGTACAGCTATACTTGAAGTTTCCCTTTTTCCAGTCAACCTTGTGCCAGAGCCTTGTTTTATCTTTATATTTAATAAGTGCGATGCGGAGTACTTTATCAATTTCACTTTCTGTCATTTTTGTGAAGTCTCCGTAATAACACATTGACCAAACCGGTTTACTCTCAAAATAGACTGTTTCAAGACCCATAAATATCCCATTTCCGAGGTTGTATACGTCGCGATACAACCATTTCTCTTTCTCATATTCAAGTTGGGTCGAGCCGGGGAATGCTGGTTTTACTTTTCCGCCCCCGCCGGCGTAGGTTTTGGCTCTGGCCTCAATCAAAAAAACCAGAAGTTCTTTCTTGTCCATACTGACGTATTTTAGCACTTTTCCAGTATTTTCTTGACCACTTCCTCTGGAGAACCATTGGCGTTAATCAAAATTGAACCCTTTTTACCCATTTCTTCTTCCCACCAGTCTTTCCATCCCAAAACCACATCGCGTCCTGATTGGGTATTACCAATATCTCTTGTTCCCTCCCTGTTTTTAAGCCTTTCATTAAGGCTCTCCGAGTCAGGCTGCAAAACAATAACATTATCAAAAAGTGGCAAGATATCATCCATATTTGAGGCAATTCCACAGTAAAAAGCTATTTCGGATTTTTGGGACTCTACCAATTTCTTAAGTTTTTCGACATCGCAAAGCCATTCGGCGTTTTTGATATGTTCGGCTTTGGCATTATCGTAGTCTACAAAAATCTTTTTGGTACCCTTGTGATACATTTCAAACATACCGTCGGTATTCTCAATATCTGTAGCTTCAAATCCCAAATTTTTCAAGCGTTTGCAGACAGTAGTTTTCCCAGTTCCTGAAACCCCGGTAATCAAAATTTTCCTCATGCCGAAATATTACTACATTTAATACATACTCGTATGTTCACGATATATCGATATATAATAAGTTAGTTAAGATTTCCCTTATGAAATTCCTTCTTAAACGGATTGGGGACTCTTCCAGAACTTGCTTTTATTGTATAGCTCAAGAGTTTATAAAAAAGAGTTTTCGCAATCTCAAATCTTTTCTCCTTCTCCAACTTATTAAATAAAACATTAAAACCTTCCTGATGTGTTTGGATCCAAAGCTTAAGTCTAAAAATCGTACCCGAAGTCAGCTTTAATAGGTCCTGAATTTTTTCTGATTCGATATTGTGCCTTAGAAGAAACGCTGCAGTAACTCTCTTGGCGATCATCATTTTTTCAGTATCTGACAAAACACTGGACAGAAATTTTTCTACATCATCAGAGTCATTCAAATCTTTAACAACATTTGTGAGGGAATTTAGAATATCCTTCTTAACTTTCGGGTCGAGAATTCTTTTAGAAAGATGTGGCACACTTAAATATGATATATCGATATATCATAGTCAATAGGTTTCAGGACTATTTACGGTTTTTAAACCAGTGGGATTTTAAAATTCCAAGAGAAAAGGTGGAAACAAGATAGGCCACCGTCGGAATAATGGCCGAAAGGAAGGGTTTACCAACTTGAACAATGATCAGGAAAATCGAAATCAAAATATAAGTGGAGGCCGCTATAAAAGTCCTTCGTGTCCAGCTTATCTCCCAAGCTTTATCTCCCTCCACTAGTGAAAAGGGGTAAATTCCTCTGAAGAGATCTTAAGATCTTGTTCATGAACACGGCGGAAAAGAAGACAATCATCTGATCCCATACCCAAATTTTGACAATCTTTAGGCCTCGCGTCGTAAATTGAACAATTTCCCTGTGAATCCAGATTTGGACATGGTCCGACTATCCTTAGTGTGCCACGCCCCAGGAAGGAGTCAAAATATACCCCATTCTTAGTCTGTATTGAAAGCCACATTACCTTTTTTGCTTCCGGAAACAAATTCTTAATCTCTCTTGTAGAATAGGAGTTAATAAAATATGCGTCGCGGCAGCAAGCTGCCTTACAACCCATCTCTTTACACAAATTTCTTTCCTGCATTTGACGGCATTTTACCACAAATGCCCCCCAAAAAATTATGAAACTAAACACTTCTTAATACCTTTTTGAGTTCTTCTAAGCTTTTGACGTTGTGGATGGAAATGGATATCACCTTTTCCATTCTCAATCTTTTGATTTGTTTTTGCACCATGTCCGGTCCGATTAAATCCGTTTTGGTTAGAATAACTATTTCCGGTTTTTCGGTCAGTTCCTTGTTAAATGAAGATAGCTCCTGCCTTATGGTTTTATAATCCTTTAGGGCGTCTTGTGATTCAGAGGAAATACAGTGAAGAAGAACGGAAACTTTTTCGATATGCTTTAAAAATCCGATCCCGAGCCCCTTACCCGTGGAGGCTCCTTCAATAAGTCCGGGAATATCTGCCAAGCATTTACCCTCAAATACGCCCAAATTCGGTTCAAGTGTCGTAAACGGGTAATTGGCCGTTTCTGCTTTGGCATTTGTTAATTCATTTAAAAGACTGCTTTTGCCTGCATTGGGCAGCCCGATAATTCCAAGGTCGGCAATAAGACGCAAAGACAAAATCACTTTCTTTTCTTCCCCACGCCCCCCCTGATTGTCCTGTGAGTTTCCCCACCCACCCCGTCCTCCCTTGCAAATCAAAATTCTCTCGCTTGGTTTTGTTAACTCGATCAGAACCTCCCCTGTTTTTTTGTCTATTATGCCGGTTCCTGCCGGCAGGAGTATTTCAATATCCTTTCCCTGTTTTCCGGTTTTGTTGTTTCTACCACCCATTCCGCCATTTTCTGCCACAAAAACATCTTTCTCACTAAATTGATTAAGAAGGTTAATGTTTGAAGATGTTTTGACATAGACATCTCCGCCGCGGCCTCCGTTTCCGCCATCCGGGCCTTTAAATTTTTTAGGCATTCCGGCTCCGCCGTGCCCCCCACGAATAGTAATTTCTGCAGTATCGACCAGCATACGCCTATTATAGTGTTTTTCTTTGACGTTTAATCAATCAATACAGTTTGGCCAAATGCCACGCTTACCTTTAGAAAGAGCGTATGCAGCCGTTTGTGCCGATTCTTCAGCCGAATAGCGCAAATTGATATTTTGATCCTCTCCTATTTCGCGTCTTATGTTTTGCCAAGTAACCGGACCAAACTGAAAAAGCCCGATATATAGTCCGTTTTTGGCATTTGAATTAAACTCGGATTCGCAAAGAGCAATGTGCCTCATGAAATTTGAATCAACTGAATACTGCAAGGAAAACCTGTCAATCAAAGCGTTTACCTCCTCCGAGGAGGCGGGTGATGGCGTGGGAACGGGAGATGGCTTTTTGGTTAAAATTGGCTTAGGAGTCGAAGTTGGTAACGGTGTAGGAGTTTCTGTCGGTGCCGAAGTGGAAGTCGGAGTAGCCGTAACAATCACTTCTTCACTCAACATTTTTGATTTTGTCCGGGGACCAAGAAAATATAACCCTTCTATAAAAAGGATCATTATCGAACCAACAATAATGTACTTAATTTCTCTCAATGGGGTATTATATATCCATGAAGCTCAAACTTGTTGAAAAGAAAGATGAAGCAAAAGGAACAACCTCTTTTTTCTTAGAACCTGAAAGACCTGTAAGTTTTCTGCCCGGGCAATATATTTACTTAACAATTCCGACCCTTATATTCCCCGACTCAAAGGGTAGAACCAGACATTTCACAATATCTTCTTCTCCCACCGAGGGAGAAATTCTGCGGGTAACGACAAGAATGCGTGAGGAGTCAGGGTTTAAAAAATCTCTTGACGAACTTCCGATTGGTGCTCAAATTGATGGCGAAGGTCCAAACGGGACTTTTGTTTTTGACGAAGGAGAGAAATTGAATAATGTTTTTGTAGCGGGAGGGATAGGAATTACCCCTTTTAGAAGCATGATTAAATATATTGTAGATAAAAACCTCACAACACCCATTTACCTAATATATTCAAATTCCGATAACGATTTCGTATTTAAAAAGGAATTTGATGAAATTGTGAGTTCTCACCCAAATATTAAAGTTCAATATGTGCCGACAAGTACTGAAGGTCATCTCGATGAATTGAAAATTAGTAAATTTATAACGAATCAAAAATTCGATATGTCGCAACCAGGTCGCGCCATTGAAAATTGGAAATTGAAAATTAGTAGTTTGACCTGGTGGCTCTGCGGTCCGCCCCCAATGGTTGATACCATGGAGAATGTTTTGGGAAAGATGGGCATTACTTCAAACCACATCCGCTCCGAAAAGTTTACGGGGTATTAATTGAATTATATAAATTATAGGTTTATACTTCAGTCGTTCGTTAACAAGCGAGACGCCAAAAAGGAGCTGATATGGCTAAAACCAGCATGGATCATGATTACCTGCCGATTTTGAAGTACGTTCGGCAATCCTTAGAAGCAAAAGGATGGAAAGTCCACACGGACACCTTCCCATCAACACAGGTTACTTTTCACGCAAAGAAGAATGTTTCTCTGGGCAAGATGGTGGCCTTAAAAATGCAGATCGCGCAAGCCAGCCAGGGTGAGAAGTTTTATCTTACAATGTTCGAAATCCTGTCTAACAGAATCAAAGTATTGGATCCTGAGTTTGTGCTTGCACAATATGGAAAAGTTTTGCATCCACTTGAACAGATACCATATGAATATTGGAATCTCTGGTCAGTTGATAATGGATTAAGCGTCAGCAAACTTCTGAAAATCTATGACGAAATAGCTGCTGACCTCGGATATCCGTTACTGTTTCAAGGAAAACAAAACAACTAGCTACAGCTAGTATAGATTGGCGTCTCGTTTGTTTTCCTCCAATGTTATAATTGCTTTGCTCCCACCAAAATTGTTTTGCAATTTTGAGAGGAGAAACGACGAAGCGGTAGAGTTTAAGCTTAAGCGATAAACTCGTTAGCAAAGTCCGTTTCGACGATCCGAGGTAGCTCAGTTGGTAAGCGAAGCTTAGCCAACTGGCTGTTTTGGTAATTTGCCGAGGTAGCTCAGTTGGTAGAGCGGCGGTATCGTAAACCGCAGGTCGTGGGTTCGATCCCCACTCTCGGCTCAGTATGAAAAGAGCTTTTTCCAGACTGGCGTCAGTTGAAGAGCGCAAAAATAAAAGAGGCGCGTTGATTTTTATTGTTCTGACCATTGCCGCTTTGCTTCTTCTGTTTTTTAAGGGTATTCCCTTACTCGGCAACTTTGCAGGGGTTGTATCCGAAATAGGAAAAAGTAATAAACCGATTGTCTCAAGCGACACTACCCCTCCCGCCCCGCCAAAATTCGACACACTCCCCGACTTTACCAATCAAAACAAAATTGACCTAAAGGGAAACTCCGAACCCGGGGCAACTGTTAAGTTAACTTTTAACGGAAGCGAACAGGAGAGCCTTACGGACAAAGACGGCCAATTCACATTCAGTAAGACACTCTTAAACGGCGAAAATAATTTTTCGGCAATCGCCGTTGACCCGGCCGGAAACGTAAGTCAAAAAACTCAAGACTACAAAATTGTGTTTGATAATAAGCCTCCGACTCTAACGGTTGATAGTCCTGCCAATGGCGCCCAATTCTTAGGGTCTAAAGAAAGACAAATAACGATCGAGGGAACCTCTGAACCCAATACTCAGATAACTGTTAACGACCGCATTGTGGCGGGAGATGATAACGGCAAGTTTCAATACACAATAACCTTAAGCGACGGAGAAAATAAGTTTACCGTTAAGTCGATAGACCAAGCCGGAAACACTACCGAGACAGCCCTAACTCTCAACTTTTCTTCCTAGAGAAACCGCCAAAAGTATCATCATCCAACCCATTATCCACGGATAAAATATTGAGTTGGCAAAAAGACTATGGACTAGAAGGGCCGCAAATGTTGATGTTAAAACCTGCACCTCAGCTCCCTGAGGCAGTAAATTTGAAATTTGAATAACCGAGAATACAAGAACCAAAAAACCGGCAATTCCGGTTGTTGCCAGAATAAAAAGTATGCTCGAGTCCGAACCTGAACATGCGTGAGAGGAAAAAGACTGAATTCCGATATATTTTTGGTAAGCCATGCACAAATTATCATAACCGATTCCTATTACGGGAGACTTGGAAAAAACCTGAAAAGCATCCTTATAATTTTCAATCCTGGCTATTGCCGAAAAAGACCGCGTGAGGCGCAGTACGGGACTGGCAGACGTGGGAAGAAGTAAAACCAAAGCCAGAAGGGTGAGAATGCTAAAGGCAACCATTCTTAACTTTTTTTTGTAGATACCCGTAAATACTGAACCGGTAAAAAATGCAAGATAGCTTGCCCGCGAATAAGTAAAGGCAAGGGAGATCAGAAGGAACATCACGATAAAAAGATATTGCTTCTTAAGTGTTTCCGTAAACTTCGCCATTGAGATAAGGAGTCCAAAAACTATTATCAAACCCAAATAGGTGGGATCTAAAAATGTCCCCACAAGACGGAATAAATGCTCATCCCATCCCCACACCATAAACGGCCTTAAACTCGGCACCCAAGCAAATTGAACCCAACCCAATAGAGCGGAGGCTATGGAAACAATAAGAAGGGAGTTGATCAAAAGCTCTCCGTTGCCCTTTTTGACCCTGACAAAACTCCAAACATAAATTAGGAAATAGAAGTATGCAGCGAGACGAAATAAATACAAAACCCCATAGGCAACTTCAACCTGGGGAAAAAGAAAAAGCGAAAAAATCCAAGATACGGCTGCGATAAACAAAAAATTCTCCAAATATTTAAATACTGGCGGCCTGGGAAGCTTTTTTACAATCGAATAAATGGCTGCCGCCCCAACGATCACGTCTATCGGCTGTAGTATCCCAACCCTGATGATTTGGCCAAGAGGAAATGCCGCCAGAAAAAGAAAAATGAAGCTCCCCAACCTAACGGTCGGGGGATCTTCTCCCAAGCTTCGTCGGGAGCGGAATCCCTCCGAAGCGAAACATCTTCGCTTGCCCACAGAGGCTTTAAGCCCGGGGTATTCGCAAAGGGGGATAAAAATACTATTCATATTTTTGCAATTGCCATTCTTTGCTCCAACTCAAAAACGAATGAAAACTCATCATGAGCGCTACTACGAATCCTACCATACCATCCAAAAAACCCAGCCTGAAAATAAAATTATAGACAAATTTCCCAACCGGCCAAATTACAATTTTGGCAGGACTAGACTTTTTTCCTTCTTTCAGAAGCTCGTTGGCATGGAGTGTAGAAAAATAGTTTATGTTTTTAATAAAACTTCTTAAATCGGGGTGGGGATAGTGAAATAACGGATTTTTTAATGTTCCGACTTTTCCCTTTATATCCCAGTATTCATGAACTGACCTCTTCCACTTGCCGGCATTCTTCCTTCCAAGTCTTAAAATTTTTGCGTTTCCAAACCACCCGGCTCGCGAAAACTCGCCGTGTTTGAGTTCTTTGCCAAACAGGAAATCTCTCCTTGTTACGTAATAGCCGTTTGTCGAGTTACTGACAGCTTGATTTATTTCCTGCCGTAAGACCGGGGAAATGACTTCGTCCGAGTCGACAAAAAAAACCCAATCGCTTTCTACTTTTTTCAAAAGTTCGTTGCGTTCTTTGGCAAAGTCTGTGATGCCTTCTTTCTGTAAGGTAATAAATTCAATCATTATTCCTTAAAAATCTTGAACAAATAAATCAGAACTACCGGCAGACTGCAGGCAAAGGCAATGATAGTCGAGTATCCGGCACCTACTATTCCGTACTTCAAAACCATCGGATAAATTACAATTCCCATGCCGATTATTCCAAAAAATTCACTCATCATCACTACCTTTTGCATTTTAAGAGCCAGGAAAAGAGAATAGCTGAAGTTAAGAAGCGATTTAAATATTCCGAAGATTGCCAGAATCTTAAGTACCGGTTCTATCGTAAGCCACTTCTCTCCCAGAAAAATCAAAATAAGTGGTTTTGAGAAAATAAAGATACCTAGTCCAAAAATACAAACAAGAAGAAGAACCACTCCGGCTGTTTTAATAAAAGCGCTTTTGAGGCGGGCTTTCTCTCCGCTAAGCTTCACATATACCGGAAAAGTCACTTTATTAAATATTTGGCCAATTTCAGAAACCGGAAGCGTAGAAATACTATACGCCTGTTGGTAAAACCCCAGTGAGCCTGTCCCCAAAAACTTTCCGATGACAATGTTGTCTAAGTTTTGAAACGTATAAGAAAAAACTCCTGCCCCTGTGATCCATTTTCCACGATTTACAACTTTCAAAAACTTTTCCTTATCAAAAACAAGCTTGGGTTTGTCTTTAAAGATAACAAAACTTAGAACCACCTCGACAATGGCAGCTACCAGCATGGCAATAATCATTGAAATTTCGGAATGAGTGGCAAAACCGACAGAGACTGCCACGGCCGCGTCAACGAAAAACAAAAAGCCCTGGAACAAAAACTCTTTCTTAAATTGCAAAGACTTTTGGAACGTAACTTTCATCGGATTTATAAATCCGCGAATAAAAGCCACTCCCGCAACCAAATAAAGAAGATTTCTAACTTGGGGTGTATGAAAGAAAAATATAACCGCTGGAATGCTGGCAAGAATTATAAGTGAAATTGAGATTCCGCGGATTATCGATACTACCCAGGCCGAGTCCAAATATTCCCGGGTGTCATCCTTTTCCTGAATTAAAAAAACGTTTATTCCCGTTTCTGTCAAGACCTCTAAAAATCCCAAAACCAATAGAGCTATGCCGTAAACCCCGAATTGGGACGGGGAAAGAATACGGGCAAGGATGGCAATTTTGACGATAGCCAAACCCCGCGTAATCCCCCTTAAAGCCGTCATCCAACTTATGCCCTTTAATGTATCCTTAAAATACCCCATTACCTACCTAGTATACCCGATATGAAACCGCTCATCACTGCAAAGTCGCAAGTTATCTGAAGAACGGGTCCCCAAATGGCAATGCGCCAGTCCCCGAATTCCAAATAAATTTTTCTGTAAGCCCATGACAAATAAACCAATAAACCAATAAACCAATAAACCAATAGGGGAGGGTGAGACAAACAAAAAATAAATAGCCCCAGGGATACGAGATAACGAACAACTATTAACAACGAATGGATATTGTGCGACGCAAGACCTTGGAGCGGGTGCCACCAGATTCCGTAGCGCACGTCCCACTTTGCATAAGCTTTAATTTTTTGAAAAAAGTCGTTTAAACTTTCCGGCATCCCCCACTCTACTACCGCGCTTTTCACGCGTGCGTATTTGAGGCCAAATTTAACCGCTTTATAGTTAAAATCAGTATCCTCGGCTGAGTTTTCACGACCTTCCGGAAACCCTCCGACTTCTTCCCAAGCACTTCTCCTGAAGGCCATGGAACGCGTGGAAGGCAAAAAGTTGATATCAAAATGCCTTGGTGTTACGCCCAAAAATACGCTCATGGCCTTATTGACAGGGTGCGACCCTGTCATAGAGTAAAAACCGGAGGAAATATCAACCCGCGGCTCTTTGAACGGCTCTGTAATATTTTTCAGCCAATCTTTGTGGGCAATACAACCGGCATCAGTCGTCGCAATAATATCGCCTTTAGCTATCTCTATGCTTAGATTTCTACCTTCCGACCTTGTTGCTCCCTTTGAAATTAGAAATTTTATAACGGGTTTTTTTTGCCTGCCCGCCATGCTTTCAGCGTAGCTGATGCAGCCGGGGTAATGATTGATTATTTCGACAGTTTTATCTGTTGACCCCCCGTCAACAATTACAATTTCGTCCGCCTTTTTTGTTTGGGCCAAGAGTGAATCAAGAAGCGCACCAATACTCCCTTCCTCGTTAAATGTGGTTATACAGATCGAGATATTCATTCACACATTTCTCCCAACTGAATTTATTGTACTGGGCTTTCCCCTTTAAAACCATTTCGTGTGCCTGCTCGGGATTGTCCAAAACTTTCTCCATGGCACCGGCTATATCGTTAACTCTCTCCGGATTAACAAGAATGGCGGCGTTACCTACAACCTCCGGAATAGAAGAAATATTGGAGGAAATAACCGGAATCTCCTTACCAAAGCCTTCCAAAACAGGGAAGCCAAAGCCTTCAGAAAGCGTCGGGTAGCAAATAAGACACGCGGATTTTATGACTGCGCTCAAAGTTGCGTCATCCAGGTAGCCTGTAAAAACAACTGAATTTCCTAAATTTAGTTTCCCTATCAATTTTTCAAGGTCCTCTCTCATCCTTTTATTCTCACCGGTAATAACCAATTTAATTTCCCCGTGTTTCTTGTGTACTAGCGCAAAAGCTTCAATCAGCCTGTCCAGATTTTTCCTGATATCAATCCCACCATGATTCAGAACATATTTCTTTCCGATCAAATTAAGAGGAAGTTTCCCCGGCATAATAGTACCCGGTGATCCCAAATAAATTGTTTGGATCTTCTCGGGGGTAACTTTCAACTTTATTATTAGTACATTTTTGACATAATTTGAATCAGTCACAATTTTTGCTGCCTTAAAAATTGATGCTTTAAGCCTTAGAACATAAGATAATTTAGACAGAAAGGAAAAAGGAGAATAAGAAAAATAGTCTTTTATTTCAAGGGGAATGATGTCATGAACGGTTAAAAGGGCAGGAACAGGACAGAAAAGAGGAACACCAACATTTCCTGTTGCGTGATACAAATCCACTTTGTATTTTTTAAGAGCAATGGGAAGAAGAACTTGTTCAAAGTGATAACGGTTTACGGAATTTAAAATTACGGCTGTTGTGCCGGAAATTTTAACCTTGGGTTCACGGGAATAAAAAACGATGCAAGTCCGGCCGCTTTTGGCCACACCGGTTACAAGGCTTTGGATATACTTCCCCACTCCCACCAAATCTCCTTCTGCATACCGGGCGTCAAATCCAATTATCATTTTTTTGCAACCAAATATATTTGAGATTCACCAAATATTTCCAAAAGAATATTGTCGATAGATGTCAAGACATCTGATACTAACTCGAATTTGTTTGCAAGTCTAACAATCTGATTACCAAACTTTGGGAAAGAGAACATAAAATCGCGCAGAAAACCCTCTCTTGTCCCTTTTTCCATAACTTTAAAGCCAGCTGCAATCACTAGCTTTTCTAATTCTCCCGTTGTATATTTTCTAAGGTGTCCCACATTTCGATCGTGAGATTTTGTAAAATTTAGTTTGTTTAAAGGAGCATTAACAGATCGAGTCGAAATTATTAAAAAACCATTCTTTCTCAATAATCGGTTCGCGAGTCGTAAAACCATGTCTTCGTCAGACAAATGCTCTATCACCTCGATAAGCAAGACGACCGCATATTTACCTTGGATACTTCTGCTTGTTAGGCTTTTTTGAAGAAATTTAACGCGCTCAGAAAGTCTAAGGGCCACTGCGGTACTCCTTGCAGTACGAATTGCATTTTCTGAAACGTCAACTCCCACTACATAATTTCCTCTCGATGCTAAATAATAATCCAACGTACCTGCGCCACAGCCCAGATCAACGATCCTCGACTTCCTATGAACATATCTGTCAATTATTGAGATCAATATCCTATATGTGAAGTTTTTGGACGTTATTACCCTTTTTTGTATTCTGCTATTTAGATGAAATACATTATTTATATCCTTCAAACGCATACCGTAAGTTTACCAATTCACTACTTGACAAACAATCTCAAAAAATCTTTATTTAATTATGTATAAAACACTTACGCGCTTGGGGTTGTTAATAGTGATAATTCTTTTTTCACTATCATTTCCAAAAATAGCTACTGCGCAATCGATTCTTTTTCAAGATGATTTTGAACAAGACAGAAGTGCACAATGGAATATTGTGGGCGGTGCATGGTTAAGAAAATTTGTAGATGCTAGTACCAGATACGGCCTTCAGTTAGATTGTGGGGGGTGTGTTACTCAGACAGATGGTGGAAATTTTAACTGGACAGATTATGAATTTTCGTTCGACATGCTTCCCATATCAGATATAAACAATCCCGGATATGATAGAAATATCCTTTTTAGAGTTACCAATCAAAAATCAAACGCCGTCGACTATTATGATTTCCCTGTGGCTTACGGTTTACACTTATATCCTAATTACATTTGGTTACAAAAATGGACTGCTACTGAATATACCGAGCCTGCATCAACACCCATAACTCTACCTGATAACGTGGCAACGCATTTTAGAATCAGATTGAATAAATCAAGAATACAAGTTTTTCTTAAAAATAACGCAACTCCGATAATAGATTATGTGGATCCACAACCTATTTTATCGGGAAAAATAAGCCTTATGATTACAACAGGCGCTTCCTATCCAACAGAGGTTTGGTTTGACAATGTGTTGGTTACGGAGCTTCCTAGCCCATCACCCACACCAACCCCTTCCCCAACCCCAACTCCCAAACCTACTCCAACACCCGTAACTAAAGTCGTATTTATTCCCGGTCTTGGGGCGAGTTGGAACGCGAAAGCTTTTTTAAACTGTACTTTCGATCCAAATCCGCAAAATTGGTCTCTGGCCTCATACGCCGCCGGTGTTTATAAACCCATCCTCACTGCCTTATCTGATTCCGGCTGGAGTGTCACTCCGTTTTATTATGACTGGCGTGCTCTTGTTTCCTTAAACTCATCAGCATTATCAACTAAAATAAACAAACTTGTTCCCGGAAGCGGAAAAATAAATATTGTCGGCCATAGTATGGGCGGGCTTGTTGCCAGAGGTTATCTGGAAGCAACAAACGGTAAAAAAATCAATCGCCTTCTGACAGCCGGCTCTCCTCACAAAGGGGCCGTTCAAACATATCCCCTGTGGGCGGGCGGAAGCCTTTCGGAATATAATTTCTTAGAAAAAATAGCAATCACGCTTTATCTAAAACACTGCGGCGGCCTTTCCTCAAACCCGCGCCGGGTTATTCAAAAACAAATTCCCTCAATTCGAAATCTTTTACCGATATTCCCTTACCTTCAAAAAGCAGGTACAAATCCCCCCGCTCTTCCGACTCATGCAATAAATAAAAACAATTGGCTTCCGACCATTTTCAAATATCCCCCGCAAGGAGTAATAATGAGAACCCTTTCGGGTAGCGGGTTTAAGACTATGAAAATAATCCAAACAAAAGAACCCTCAAACGCAGAGATAAAAGCGGGGAACTGGCTTGACGGTAAACCGATCGGAAAAACCTATTCAACAAACGGCGATGGAACCGTTCTTGCCGGAAGCGCGAAGCTTCCGGGTGTTAAAAATATCACTCTAAACAAAAATCATGCCGGTTTGGTATCTTCCGTTGAAGGAATGACCGAAATACTAAAATTCCTTGGCATACCTCCGGGGGTCCACCTTTCTTCTTCGTTTGAAGACATTAATTCTGCTCTAATTATAATCGGTGACTCTGCTAATTTTCAGGTGAGCGACCGGGAAGGAAACACAAAGAAGGACGAAGACGGAATGGTTGCTTTCATCAATCCCAAACCCGGAGCATATAAACTAAAACTTCTACCCAAAAGCAGTAGTACATTATTTATTGTTGCACAGTTCCTGCCCAACGGAGACGTAAAATACAAAGAATACAACTTCGGAGGCTTTGAGGCAAAACTTAAAACGCTTAATTTTGACAGCTCAAATCCTTCAGAGGATATACTCCAATAATTTCTAACTTCTCAGCCAATTTTTGAGGAAGGAAACCAGACTTGGAAGCTTGCGGATGATGGTATAAACAACAATCAGACAGGCAATAATTGCAAAGGTAAAAAAAGGCTTTATCCTAAAATCTGTACCGCTAAAAAACCCGTGGATTCCGACAAGTAAAAAGACCAAGTAATTAATTATGTGGAATTTTCTCCAGTTTGCTCTCATGTAGGGAGTCGTCGTTCTAAATAAACCTGCAAAAAAGGCTATATTGATTAACCAGAAAGAAACTCTCCCCAGGGAGTAATAAAGCTCCGGGGATTTGCAAAAAACGCAGACTTGGGTAAAAACATAGAATGGATCTATTCCTCTCCCCGCAAAAAAATTAAACAGCATAAAAAAGACGGGGTGTAGAAAAACTAATGCATAAATCATGGTTCCTTGGATAACATGGAATTTAAATACCCAACCTCCCAGTTTATCTGTCCATTTCTGCATATATGCTCCAAGCATTATTTGCCAAAACAATAGAACAAATGCAGTTAATGCAAATATTCTTTGTACCAAATTCATCATGGCGCTCCTATTGGCCATTAAGTAAGGCACCGAGACGCTTTTTATAACGGTTAACG
>Ga0209210_1000645_pt1 | contig 35213 bp, 40 predicted proteins | sample RifGroA1_FD_183991 | JGI IMG/M metagenome (GOLD analysis project Ga0209210, IMG submission 183991) | Contaminated groundwater microbial communities from Rifle, Colorado, USA - Rifle Groundwater A1 (SPAdes) (version 2) | ecosystem: Environmental > Aquatic > Deep subsurface > Groundwater >...
GGGGCACGCATCAATTCCATAAAAAGAATATCTATTCAACTAACTTAAAGTTTTCGCAGCAAGCTGCGGGGTATTCCCCAAGAGGGAATGAAAATGAGGACGCTCTGGGGTTTCAAACTGAGTAGTTAAAACAGCTCTTCTAAATCTATTTCCTTCAACTCTTACAACAAAGTGAGATTGTTCTTGTTCTGTTTCCATAACTTCTCTAGAAATTTGATGTTTATAAACTTTTTTTTTGTAATCATTTTATAATAACTACAAAATTTAAGCAACAGCTTGTTCAGAATCAAAATTTACAAAATAATCTTCTAAAAATTTTTTTACTTTGCCAGAAAATTTTGGATCAATTGGTTCTGTAGCTTGCGCGATTTTTGTCAAACCAGAAACAACATGGCGACCTGAATCTTTTTCTTCATTTTTTAAACCATAAAGGGTATGAGAAACTCCGCCGAGAATTCCAGAAGCAATTGCAAATTCTGGCTGAGTTCTTGCTAAAAAAGAAGTTGCGTAATCTAAAATATCATTTAATTTTTTATGCGCTGATTTTGGAAGTTTCCACAAAAAATAAGTTGCAGGAGAAGTCCCAATCCAAAGATGTTCATAAAATTTTTTCGGAGAAAATTTTTCCCATAATTCTCTTATTCTTCCTCTTCTCTCTATTTCAGGCATTTTTATCGTCGGAGGATTATTCTCTCTTTGTTTTCTAATTTCATTTTCAATATCTGTAATATTTCTTCTCATAAAAAAATAAAGCAAGAGTTATATTTAAAATTATCTGTGAGCAAATAAATTTTACCTATTATTTTTTTAAAATGCTCGGGGGACTTTAACAGCGATTTAACGGTTCCGCTTATCTGTGGTTCGCTCCACCCAAATCGGCTTCAGGCCGAACTTCGTTAAATCGCGATGTTGGAACTTACGCCATTCGCTACGCTATGGGAAATAAAAAATTCTTTCTACCATAAGTTAAATATTTAAATAACTTTTTCTTAGATTATTTATGGAACAAAAACAACTTTCAAAAGTCTTAATGTATCTTGGAATTGTTCTTTTTTTCTTTGGTCTTGGTTGGTTTTTTGGCGGAACTTTTGGAAATATAGGTATTGAAGTTTGGAGAGTTGTTTTAATTATTTTTGGGCTTATCTTAATAATTATTTCTTTAATTCCTAAGAAAAAGTAAGGTTTTTCTGTCACAAGAATTTTTTACTCATGAGGGTTCGCTTCTTGCTCCACTCGTACCTCACTATGTTCGGTCTCCGAACACACGTTAAACAGAAAATTTCTTTGCCTTCAGCAATCTGCTTTTTGCAGAACAAAATTTTCCCAAATTTTTTCTTTCAGAAAAAACTTTGTTTAACTAATTGTTAAAAACCTTTACATCTCTTCCATTGTTTCAATTCCCAAAAGCCCTAAACTATTTTTCAAAACTTGTCTGAAGGACTTTACCAATTCCAGACGGAAATTTTCTTTTTCATCTCCAATCACAGGACAGGTGTGATAAAACTCGCTGAAAATCTGTGCGAGCTGATAAGAATAATTTGCAATTACCGACGGGTTTAAATTTTTATAAGCATTCAAAACTATTTCTGGAAATTCTGAAATTTTTTTAATTAATTCAATTTCTTTTTCTTCAAGTGAATTTATTTTTATTTTTGAATTTTTATTTGGTTTAGATTTTCGCAAAATGCTCGATGCGCGCGCGTAGCTGTAAAGAAGATATGGGCCTGTGTCTCCTTCGAAATCTAAAAATTTGTCTATGTTGAAAACAATATCATTAACTTTATTATTTTTTAAATCTCCGTAAAAAATTGCAGCGATCGCTATCTTTCTTGCTCTCTTGTCTATTTCTTTTTTGTTCAAATTTTTATCTCTCTGTAAAATTCCTTTTTTTGCAGATTCAATTGTCTCGTCTAAAATTTCTTTCATAAAAACCGTTTTGCCCTTTCTTGTCGCGAATTTTTTTCCGTCGCTGTCTAAATAAAGTCCGTGATAAACATGAATGCAATTTTTAGCGAAATTATATCCCATTAAATCCAATACTTTGAAGAATTGTTGGAAATGAAGTTTTTGTTCTTGTCCGACTTCATAAATCATTTTGTCAAATTTATATTTTTTGTATCTATCAATTGCAGCGGTTATATCTCTTGTCGCATATAATGTCGCCCCGTCGGATTTTTTAATTAAACAGGCCCCGAGGTTATATTTTTTTAAATCTACAATTAACGCGCCTTGATTTTTTTCCAAAAGTTTTTTGTTTTCTAATTCTTTGATTGTGTTTTCCATTTTGTTATTATAAAAAGATTCGCCAGAGATGACGTCAAAATTTATTCCAAGTGTTTTGTAAATCTCGTCAAATTCTTTCAAACTGAATTCTTTAAACATTTTCCAGATTTTTATTGCTTCAAGATTTTTTTCTTCAAGTTTTTTAAACCAGTCGCGCGCTTCTTGTTCATATTCTTCTGCGTTTGCTTTGACATACAATTCTAACATATGTTTTATTGGATTTTTTTTCAGTTCTTTTTCTTTTCCCCAACGTTTGTATCCGACGATAAGCTTTCCAAATTGAGTCCCCCAATCTCCGAGATAATTTATTTTTATTGTTTTATACCCGTTGAATTTTGCAATTTCTGAAATAGAATTTCCAATTATCGTCGATCTTAAATGCCCGATACCAATTGGTTTTGCAATATTTGGCGACGACATGTCAATCGTTATTATTTTTCCTTTTCCCAAATTATTTTTTCCGAAATTTTTTTTTTCTTTTTTTATTTTTTCAATTAAGCCCAAGGCAAATTTTCTTCTGTTTAAAAAAAAATTTATGTAAGGGCCAGAAGATTTTATTTCAAATTCTTTTGTTTTTATTTTTTGAGAAATTTCTTTTGCAATCTCTAACGGATTTTTTTTAAACTCTTTTGCTAACGCAAAACATGGAAAAGCAAAATCCCCCATTTCTTGCGACGGCGGAATTTCAATTAAATTTTCAATTTGTTTTTTTTCAATGGAAATATATTTTGACAAAAGATTTGCGATTTGCGATTTCATAAATATTAAATGTGAAAATGGTTAATAAAACTTTTCAATAATTATTTAAACTCTTTTTTGTTTTGACTATCATGAAAGAATTTGACGTCGTGATTATTGGAGCTGGTCCTGCTGGAATGACTGCTGGAATTTATGCGGTGCGAAGCAGTTTGAAAACAGCAGTTGTTTCAAAAAATATTGGAGGAACAGCAAATTCAATTTTGTCGTTGGAAAATTGGCCTGGTTATATCGGAGCTGGAAGTTTTTTAATGAAAAAATTTTACGATCATTTAAATTCTTACAAAGAAGTTGAAATTTTAATCGAAGAGGTCGAAAGCATTAAAAAAACCGACGACGGATTTTTATTAAAATTGAAAAAACAAGAATTAAAATCAAAGACAATTATAATTGCAACAGGAACTGAAAGAAAAAAATTAGGAATTCCTGGAGAGAATGAATTAACGGGAAGAGGCGTAAGTTATTGTGTAACTTGCGACGGATTTTTTTTCAAAAATAAAATTGTTGGCGTCGTCGGAGGAAGTGATTGCGCAGCAACTTCTGCTCTTGCTCTTGCCGACATTGCAAAAAAAGTTTATATTTTTTACAGAGGAGAAAAATTAAGATGCGAAGAAATCACAACAGAAAAAATTGAACAAAAACCAAACACGGAAATTTTTTACAATGCAATTCCAAAAAAAATTTTAGGCGAAGAAAAAGTTACGGGATTAGTTATTTCTGAAAATGGAAAAGAAAAAACAATCGAACTTGATGGAATTTTTGTAGAGATTGGAGGAGTTGCTATAATTGATTTTACAAAAGATTTGGAATTAGAATTAACAAAAGAAAAACAAATTGTTGTCGACGATAAAATGCAAACTTCTGTTAAAGGAATTTTTGCTTGCGGAGATGTCACAAATACCCTTCTTAACCAAGTGGTGATTGCATCTGCCGAAGGCGCAATTGCCGCAAGAAGTGCTCGCGATTTTTTGAGCAAGTAAAATATATTTTCAAAAACAATCTTATTTAAAAATTAATTTTAAGATTTTATTTCATGCTTAGAGATAAATTAGATTATCCTGTTCCAGAAACGATTCATCTTTTTGCTTTGGAATGTTCTGGGCGTATTCGGTATTTTGCAGAAAAAGGACAATCTTGTTTTGAGGTTTTTCCTGATTCAATTGTTCCTGTTTCTCGCGATGGGATTTTGAGATTAAGAAGATATTTAGGTTTGCAAAAAAGATTTGAAGAATTTTATTTTATTTAGGTCGAGCAAACCTTTAAAAATTTGAAATCTTAATAAATTAATCCCCTCATAGCTCAGTGGCTAGAGCGTCTGGCTGTAGATAATATCTAGGGTGGAGATTCCATTTGGAGAACTATGAAACCTGAAAAGCAAGGTTCAACAGAACCCGGAAGATCCCCAGTTCGAGTCTGGGTGGGGGGATAGAGCAATACTGCACATTTTATAAAGGGGCTATTCTTAGTCTCTTTTATGAATATGAAGATAAATATTCATAATGCGAACGCAAACGTTCAAAGCAGACTAAAATACGTCGATAAATGGGACATTCCAGACAAGACAAAGAAAGAATTAAAATTATTTCTTGAAGATTTAGGTTCTGGAAAAATAAACAAAGGCTTTCAAGTTTCAGATAGAACACAAGTGAAATATATTTCTTTATTAAAATCGCCATTAAATTATTTAAAAAAACCTATTGACAAAATTACTAAAAAAGATTTAGAAGATTATGACAGAGCATTAAGCACAGATAAACTTTTATCTGGAAAGAAAAAACCTTTTGCTTTTAATATGAAAAAAGATATTAGAATTGCTTTAAGGATTTTATTAAAATGGAAAAAGGGTGAAGCAAAAGCAAACGAACTAACAGATTTTTTTGATACAAAAGAGAAAAGAAAAACTCCAGATTTTCTTAAAGAAATAGAAATTCAGAAATTATACAAGGGTTGCAAAACCGACGAAGAAAGATATATTATTGCGGTTTTATTTGATAGCGGAGCAAGAGCTGAAGAATTTCTTAATATTCGTTTTGAAGATATTGAATTGCCTGAAGGAAAAAATAATTTTGTAAAAATAACTCTTAAAGAAGAATATTCAAAAACAGAGGGACGGACAATTTCTCTTTATTGGGATAAATCTCAAGAGGCTGTTTCGGATTTTATTAAAGACAGAATTAAACAAGGAATTAAAACAGACGAGCAAGTTTCTACTATGACTTACGACGCTGTGAGATTTTTTATTTCAAGATTGAGCCAGAGAGTTTTAAACAAACCTTTACACTTTCATTTATTGCGACATTCTTCTGCGACTTATTACGCGACTAAATTAAACAGACAACAACTTTGCTATCGTTACGGCTGGAAATTTAGTTCAGATATGCCCGACGTTTATATTTCAAGAACAGGAATGAACAACAAAGAACTCGACGAGAAATTTGAAAGCACAGAATTAGGAGAATTAAAATCACAATTAAACAAAGAAGAGTTTGAGAGGAAAAGGATGAAAGAGGAGAACGAAGCAAAAGAAAAAGAATATTCGCAGATGTTTGCTAATCTAAAAATAGAACTTGAAAAATTGAAAACAAAAAGAATTAAGAGATAAAATCCCATATTAATCAAACAGATTATCAAACCAAAGATAGATGTTCGGTAATGTATGAACTAACTCATTACGAAACCCTTTTTTTAAGAATAATTTTGATAGGACTAAAGAAAATAACTTTAAAAAATTCCAAAAACTATTTTTCGGATAAATTTCTCTTAATAATTCAGAATATTCTTTTCCTTTCTTTTTAGAAGATAAAATATTTGAATAATACTTTTTTATTTCATTCTTAATAAATTCTTGATAATCCTTTAAATTGAAATTATAATCTTTATCAAATCCATATTTCTTAAAAGTGATAGAAGTTAAAATTAATTGCTTGATTACTTCATTTACTCCAGAAGGAATGTCTTCTTTATATACCTCGACTAAATAATCTCTTGTAAAGTTTTGATTTAAGAAAAATAAAAGAAATTCTTTTAATTTTGTATTTTGGCTTTCAAAAAAGAAATTATAATTTGTTCTATATCTGAGCGTTTTATTGGGATAGGGAATTTTGTCTATTATTTTTGTTTTTCCTATTGGGATTATTTTTCTTTTATAAAATATTTTTTCTATGTTTTTCTCTTCTATCCAACCTAATTTCTGGAATTGAGTAAAATAATAGATTATTGTTTTATTAGAGATTTTATATTCCTTTGAAGCCTCTATTTTAGAATACCAATCTTCAAAAAAAATAGAAAATATTTTTCTTCCCTTATCATTTAATATCTTTTTGCTCATTTTTATCCCTATGTAATAAGGGAATAGGCATATATAAATATATTGTTTAACATATTTTAATATGAAACCGATCTATTTTCAAGTAGAACCAGAAATAAAAGATAAAATAATCGAATTAGCGAGGGCAGAAAAAAGAACACTAAAATCTTTTTTTTTGCTTTTGATTGAAAATAAAATTAAACTGGTAAAAAATGCAAGAGATTAATATTTCTTTTTATGATCTAATAAAAAAAGATTATTCTGAATGTCTTTCAATTATTCAAGAATTAAATTCTGAACTAAATGACACGATGAGACAAGATGTTAAAAATCGGCAATAGATATAAAATTAAAATTTCTTCTGGAAATAATGTTCTAACTTATTCTTGTGAAGTTCTTGCTACTGATACTAACTTTGTTAAAATTCGGGACAAGTTTGGAAATATCGAAACTCTATCTATTTACTCCATCATCAGTTATGAAGAGGTAAAAAATGAGTGAAGAAGAAAAAACAGAAGAGATTATTGAAAAATATGATGCAGAAAAAGAAATTGAAAAATTATGTGAAATTAATAAAATATTTATTGAAAAACAAGACTTTGATAAAATAAAATCAATTGATAAATTAAATTTATTGCACTATAAACTTTTAGATTTTGTAAATTCAGGAAAAGAAAGAGATATCCTTATTATTGACGATTTTGGGGTGAATGTTTATTCGGAAAAATCCAAACAAGAAATAAAAGAAGAATGTTTAGAACTATTAAATAATCCAAACTTATTTGAAATAATTATAAAAGAATTTTCAAAAAAAATTGAGGGTGAAGAAAAATCAAAAAAAGCAATCTTTCTTTCGCTATGTTCAATTTGGAATAAAGATTCTGAAGTTCCCTTGAATTCTTTGGTTTCTTCTGAATCTTCTGCGGGAAAAAGTTTTATTTGTAAGAATATTATCAAAATATTCCCTAAAGAATTAGTCGAATACCGAACAAAAATAACTCCCGAAGCATTCACTTATTGGAAAAGAGGGGATGATGGCTGGAGTTGGGACGGAAAAATTTGTTATTTGGAAGATATCTCTCAAGCGATACTTGACGCCCCAACATTTAAAGTAATGTGTAGTGAAGGAAGCACGGCGACGATTGTAATAAAACAAAAAGCAGTTGATATAGAAATTAACGGGAAGCCCGTAATGTTGGTTACAACTGCGAGGACGAATCCAAACACAGAAATATTAAATCGGTTTCAGATAATCGGACTTGACGAAAGTCGAGAACAAACAAAAGCAATTATTTTTAGACAAGCGACGCAAAAAAATAATTCTGCTTACGATGAAAAAATATCTCTTTCTTTGAAAGCACTAAAAAGAAAAAAGGTTTATATTCCTTTTGCAGAAAAAATAGCGGAATTTTTAAATCAAGAATATACTTTTGATGCTATTCGATTAAGGCGAGATTTTTCAAGATTACTTAATTTAATCAGATGTTCCGCTGTTCTTCATCAATTTCAAAGAAAGAATATTGACAGAGAAACAATCGAAGCAACTGAACAAGATTATTTAATTGCTTCAGAAGTTATAAATTATATTCAAGCCGCGACATTTAAAGGATTAACCCATAAACTTAAAAAATCTTTTGAATGTTGTAAAAAATTAAAAGAATTTACTGCAAAAGAAATTCACGCAAGTTTTCCTTTTTGTAATCAAAAGATGTGGTATATTTATCTCGACGATTTATGTGAGCGGGGAATGCTTACTACTGAATTACGAAAAACAGAGGATAGTAAAAAGCAAGTAACTTATTATAAAATTCCACAACAAATTAATTTTTTCTTACCTGAATTTAAAAACTTACCCCAAAATATTACAAATGTTACACTTATTACAAATGTTACAAATGATACAATTCTTACAAATGATAATCAAAAAGAGAAAAGCAATTGTAAGAATTGTAACAATTTTATTAAAAATCCTCAAGAAATTCTTGATTCTTTCTCTGATGACGAAATAAAAGACGCAGGTTATACAAGAGAGGAATTAGAAGATGCGATAAAATGACAATCGAAAAAATAAAAAGAATAATGCAAAGATTGAATGAATCTGAATTAAAAGGGGTAAAAGTAAATTTAAAGGTTTTGGATTTAGTAATTATGTTGGAATGTGGAACAGATCCAAGGACGATTAAAAAATATCATAAAATTTTAAATAAACTTGATTTAATTGTTCTGAGGGGAAAGAAGATTTTATTTACAAGGAAAAATAACTTATTTTAATCATACACTAAAGAAAACCCCGCTCACTGCGTTCGCTTCTGCGTAAAAGTCCTTCTCGTTTGCTTTTAGTAAGCAAATTGGTTTCTTTAGAAACCAACCCGTGCATAAAGCACGGGCGGATAGGACTTTTACTTTCAGGTTTTCCGACCGATAACTAAAAGGGGGTGAAAAATACAAACCATAAATAATAAGAATTCGCACAACAAGTTATGCGAACTTTTAACAATGTCAAAAATTATGAGCCTCAATTTCTCATAATTTTCTTTTTGTTAAAAGATTATTTATTCTGAATTTGGAAAGATTAAAGGCTTACGCCCGCATAAGAATTCTTATGCGAACTTTCCTAAATTCAGTTGTATTTTTCTTATTTCCTTTTCTATTCCCTCACCCCCTGACCCCCTCTCCGTTGGAGAGGGGGAACTAACCCCCGAAAAATTCTCTTGCTTCGCTTAGAGAATTTTTTGCCCCTTTCAAAAGGGGGACAATAATTAATGTGTTAAAATTAAAATTTATCAAAAGGTTTTTTAGATAATTCAAATTCTACTTATATCTTATTCAAATTAAATTAACAAAAAGAGATGCAAAAAATAAATTCATCATCTCAAAATAACATCTTTCTTTTTATTGTCTTTAAATAAAAAATTTTGCAAGATAGATTAATTGTAACCCAAACCCTAAAGCAAGTAATATCCCTGCTCCAGAAATTCCGGTTAATAATCCAATTCCCCCTAAAACCAATAAAATTGATGGGGGATTTTTTGCAATTACTTTTACGAGGATATTTCCGATCATTTTATACTTTTTAATGGAATCTCCATTTTTGTAGAAACCCCCTTTCAATGATTGCTTTTTTATCTCTAACCGCAATCGGATTTTCCGCAAGGTATAAATACCAACAAATATTCTTTCTTTTGTCAAAGAAGAAGGAATATCTCATTTGTTTCTAAACCCCGCTTTTATTAGAGTATCAAATTCTATTTCAATTTGAGAACGTTGTTTTTTTATCATTTCTCTTTTTTCCAATCTTCAAGAAGTATAATCTCGAAGTTACGAGTTTGGATTACCCGCACCTCCTTTTTTTCAAAAACTATCTATACTAATTATTTTAAATACAATTCTGTTTAAATGTTTTATGTAACTAACCTACGCGAACTTTAAATAAAAAATAAAAGAATTATCTATAGTCATTCATATTTTTTTCTGAAAATTTTTTAAAATTTTATTTTAAAGAAAATAATCTTTCTGTCTTATTTGTTTTTTTGCCTTCTCTTTCTTTAACTAAATTTATTTTTTTCATAAAATTTAATGCCTTAAAAGTTGTTTCCCATTGAGATTTAATTTCTTTAGAAATATGCTGAACAGACATTTCATTTTTTCTTTTTAGAACTTTAAGAATATCTTCAATCACCTTAAGAATATTTCTCCTCATCTGTATAAAAAAACAGATATATTTTTATAGCAAATCTGTGTAATTATATAGATAGATTAATCAAATGGGAAAAGTTTATTGTTACCCAAATCAAGCGAGGGAAATTATTGATGAATACGGCTATTGGATAATTGGGATTTTGCTTTTATGTTCTTTAAGTTTTTTTATATTAATTTTTTAGATTGACCCCAAACCTTTTTATAGTTTTTTTAATTATTAATAAAATGTTATTTAAACTTTCTCCCTCTTCATTATCTTTGATGAAAGAATGCCCTCGCTGTTTTTGGTTAGCACAGCATAATGTTTGGAAAAGACCTGCGGGAATTTTTCCGAGTTTGCCGTCGGGAATGGATTTAATTTTAAAAAAACATTTTGATAAATTCAGAGACAAGGAAAAACTTCCGCCAGAACTTTGCGAGAATAAAGAATGCAAAAATCTAAAATTATTCGACGATAAAGAACTGTTAAGTATTTGGAGAAATAATTTCAAAGGAATTTCTTGGAAAGACAAAGAAGGAAATATTTTGCACGGAGCCGTCGACAATTTGCTGATGAAAGGAAAAAAATTAATTATTCTCGATTATAAAACTCGCGGGTTTCCTTGCAAAGAAGACACTCATGAACATTACAAAACCCAATTAGATATTTACAATTTTCTTTTAAGAAAAAATAAATACGAAACAGAAGATTTTGCATTTTTATTATTTTACATTCCAAAAGAAGTTTTGTCGACGGGAGAGGTAATATTTGATACTGAATTAAAAAAATTAAAAGTCGATGTGAAAAACGCTGAGACTACTTTTGAGAAAGCACTTAAATTATTAAACTCTGATTGTCCTAAAGATAATTGTGAGTGGTGTGAGGGGAGATAATGGCAAATACTAATTTAAGACAGGCGAAGGATGTAAAAAACGATGAATTTTATACACAATATCAAGACATTGAAAAAGAAGTAAATGCGTACATTGAATATAATCCAGATGTTTTTAAAGATAAAACAATACTTTTACCTTGTGATGACCCCGAGTGGAGCAATTTCACAAAATATTTCGCTCAGAATTTTAAAAAATTTAAATTAAAAAAATTAATTTCTACTAGTTATGCTATTGAGAGTAAGACATATAAGAAAGGATTTCAGACTACACTTTTTGAAAAGAAAAGCCCAAATTTTGATAAAAAGAAAACCAGAATAAAGGGAAAAATTTTCACTCTTACAAAAGATAAAACGAGGGATGGTCGAATAGATATAGACGATTTAGATTGGCAATACATGGAAGGAGATGGAGACTTTAGAAGTAAGGACGTAAAAAAATTAAGAGATGAGGCAGATATAATAATTACCAATCCTCCATTTAGTTTATTCAGAGAGTTTTTAGCTTGGATAGTAAAACCAAAAAAACAGTTTTTGATTATTGGAAATAAAAACTGTGTTACTTACAAAGAAATATTTCCTCTTATAAAAGATAATAAATTATGGTCTGGTAAAACTGAATGGAGTGGTGGCTTATGGTTTGAAACAAAAAATCCCGATGATGTAGATAAAGTTGTTAATGGAATAAATATGAAAAATGTATCCTCTGTCTGGTTTACAAATCTTGACCACGGTCGTCGCCATCAAAAATTACCTTTAATGACTGTGGACGAAAATTTAAAATACTCTAAACACAAAGAAATACAAGGAAAAAAATTCTATGATAAATATGATAACTATGATGCCATAGAAGTTCCTTTTACAGATGCTATCCCTTCTGATTATAAAGGTGTGATGGGTGTACCTGTTACTTTTCTTGATAAATACAATCCAGAACAGTTTGAAATTGTTGGCTGGTCAAGACATAATAATTATGGTATGGATGGTGGTTACTGGAAGGGTGGCAAAATAGATGCGACTATAAATGGGAGGGAGGTATATAGAAGAATCTTAATAAAACACAAAGAAATAAAAAGTAAAAAATAATGAAAACGATACTAAAAGCAACATATATAGTAAAAGAAATTTGTGAAGGATTTGTTTATAATGAATTGGAAGGAAAGGGACTTTTTGGTTTAAATGGAAAATTAACAATTCAGCCAGAATATCAGAGGAATTATATTTATGCCGACGAGAAAAAAGATGTTGCTGTAATTAAATCAATTTTGAGGGGTTATCCAATTGGACTTATTTATTTTAATAAAGTTGGAAAAGATAAATTTGAAGTTTTAGATGGACAGCAAAGAATTACTAGCATTGGACGATATGTAAAAGGTAATTTTGCAGTTAAAGATGAAAAAGGTATGGAACAATATTTTGAAGGTATTGCAAAAAATAAACAAGAAAAGATAATGCAAACCAAATTATTAATTTATGAATGTGAAGGTGCAGAAAGTGAAATAAAAGATTGGTTTCAGACAATAAATACTGCGGGGGTGCCATTAAATGAACAGGAAATTTTTAATGCAATTTATTCTGGACCCTTTGTAACTCTCGCAAAAGCAGAGTTCAGTAATTCTCAAAACTCCAATATACAGAAATGGGGAGCCTATATTAATGGTCGTGTGAATAGACAAGATTTTTTAGCAAGAGCATTTGAATGGGTAAGCAAAGGTAAAATAGATGATTATATGAGCAAGCACAGAAAGGATACTAATATTAACGAATTAAAAACTTATTTTAATAAAGTAATTGATTGGATTTCTAAAACATTTATTGATGTGGAAAGTGAAATGCAAGGATTAGAATGGGGAAGACTTTACGAAGAATATCACAAAAAGGAATATAATCCTGAAAAAATATCAGAAGCGGTTCACAGATTGTATGCTGATTTTTATGTTAAAGACAAAAAAGGCGTTTTTGAATATATCTTAGGGGGAGAAAAAGACACGAAGCTTCTTAATATACGAATTTTTGATGACATTGTTAAAAAATCCGTTTATGCTAAGCAAACAGATGAAGCAAAAAAGAAAGGAAAATCAAATTGTTCTTATTGTTCTATTGGACATTATGCTAATAAAAATAAAATTTGGAAAATAGATGAAATGGATGCTGATCATGTAAGTGCTTGGAGTAAGGGCGGGGGAACAGATATCAAAAACTGCGAGATGCTTTGTAAACCCCACAATAGGGCAAAGGGGAATAGATAAAATTCTAGAAAAATTTACATTTTTGTGCAAAACCAATTTTCATTTCACTCTCAACCAATATCCTTCTTTCGGGCAAGTTAAAAATTTCTCGTCGATAAGTAATTGAATCACAGGCTCAATTTTATTTTTCGGCATCTTAATTTCTTTTTGAAGTAAATTAAAAGGAATTAAATTTCCCCATTTTTCTTCTGTTCTTAAAATACCTTTCACGATGGAAAAAATAGAATCAAGATTTGTTTTCATTTCAAATAAAAATTTCTTTTGTTTAAATAATTGTCCGATTACGGAAGAGGGGTAAAATTATTTTTCTTCAATTAATTCTTCTTCGGCATCTTCCTCAACTCCCTCGTCTAAATGTTCTCTCGGAGATAATGCAAACCAACCAGTGTTAATATTTTCTTTAATAGATTCTTTCATAATTTTATAAGATTGGTTTATTGAAAGCATTAATTCAGTTATATCTTTTTCATTAAAAACTGTTGAAGTTCCCCAATTTTCATGATTAGTATAATTTTTAACATTCTCTAAATTTTGTTGATTAGTATAGAGATCTAATTTAATACTTGTTTTTTGTAATCTTATAAAAATAAACATTTTTTCAGGAGAATAATAAGTTATTGCTGTTCTTGAGAATTTTCTAAAAATATCTGGATTTATTTTTAATATTTTTTCGTGTAGTTTATTATAAAGTTGTTTTACATTTTCATTAACATTTGAGCGAACAAAATGGTGCGTTAAATCATATTCACTTTTTTCTATTTCTTTTTCGGGGACTTTAACTTGTCTATTTTTTATCTCTGGGTCTTTTATCAAAGATTTTAATTCAATAATTTCTATGCCTTCTAATTGTGTCTTCTGTTCTGGACTTAAATCATCAATCCAACAAACAATAACATCACATTCTTTTGGGTCGTGTTTATGTTGAATAAAATTACCACTAAGATATTCAAATTCAATATAAACTTTTTTCCATCCCATTCCAGTATATCTTCTTGCTATGCAATCAGGATATTTTATCCTCACTTCTTCGATATACATATTCAAATCTTCTAATAATCTCCCAAATAGAAAAACCACCCCTTGTTCATTAATGGGACTATAAACTAATCCTCTAAAATTAATTAATTCTCCTACAATACTATCTTCTTTTGGCATAAAAAGAGGCATAATCAAGTATATTTAAAGTTTTAGATGATAAATTAATAAAAATCAATAAGGGAATATATTTTTTTGTACTATCTTTTTTTACGCAATTATATAAATCTCCTTGTTAAATAAAAAATATTGAAAATCCTTTTTTCCTTAATTTTAGGGGAATATTTTTATAGAAAAACCATAAAAACAAACATTTAAAAATATTCTTTATATTTATTTATTATGGTCGAAAAATCTGAAAAGAGTAATCTTATTACATTACTTTTAGTTCTTTTTTTAGGAAGTTTAGGTATTCATAGATTTTATGTTGGAAAAATTGGAACGGGAATTTTATATCTATTTACTTTGGGATTTTTTGGTATTGGGGTGCTCATAGACTTTTTTATTATTGTTACAGGAAATTTTAAAGACAAGAAAGGTAAAGAAATTACGTGGTAATTATTTCAAAAAATTAATAGAATTCTAATCTTAAAATTATAAAAAAGAAATGTCTTAATTAAAAGGGGGGTTGTAATTTAAAAAATTTAGATATAGAAAGGGAAATTTTTTAAAATTTATTAATGTATTTGATTTTTTATGCGGGAGTTAAAAGATTTAGTAAAAAATTTTTTTACAGAGAATTTATAATGTTAAATTACTTGTAAATCTTATGAAACTTAAAAGAATGATATGTAAAAAAAGAAATATATTAAGAATGGTAAAAGAATTTTATTTTATTCTACAACCTTCTTATGCAATAGTTTCTCCCATTATTGATATTGTTCACGAAGAATATTGTAAAAAAAGAAGATAATTCTTGCTTTCTTTTTTAAAATACGAATTAAATTAATTTAGAGTGCAGTATTGATATGCTCTGGGTGGGGGGATTTTATGGAATTAAATAAAATGAAATTCTATTTCTCCAGATTGAATTGATAAAAGTTCAAAAATATTTTTGCGATAGCAAATCCTAAATTTCGAGCGAACGATTTCGCGAGATCGCCTCAACAAAAAAGCGAGGTCGCGAGTTAGGAGAAGTTTGAATAACTCGCATTTTTCTGTCGCAAAAATATTTTTGCAAACTTTATGAAAAATTCCCGACGACAAAGTTGATTATTTTTTGCATAAATCAAAATTAAATTTCAAAAACCTATTTTTACAAAGTTCTCAAAAGGATCCTATGTTTTTATTTTCAATTTGTTTCAATATTCTCTCCAGCTTGCTACGAAACAAATTGAAACCAAAAAATCCATTGGATTTTTGGGCCAAGAAAAAATATCTTATTTTTTAGGGGGATAGAAAATCTCCAAATCTTTTTTTATTCATTCTCAGATTTGGAGAGAACAGAAAACATCGACGGAGAAAATAAATTGGAGATTGTTTTCTGTGTTGCGGGTTTGCTTAGAAAAAAATTTGCGCAATAATTCGTAGCTTGCTGTGATTGAGATGCAAAAATTTTAAGCAATTTCTTTATTGCAAAAAAACTGCAACGATTTTTTATGGCTATTCAGAGATACTGATTTAATCAATAAATTTAAAACTAAATAAAAACTTATTTTGTTATGAAAAATTTGAGTGTTGAAGAAAAATTAGATTTGATTAAGAGAAATACCGAGGAGATTATTACTCTTGAAGAAATTAAAAAATTAATTAAGACAAAAAAAAGACCTTCTGTGTATTGCGGTTATGAACCAAACGGGCCAATGCATCTTGGACATTTTGTTACAATTACAAAACTAATTGATTTAGAAAAAGCTGGCTTTGAAATTAAAATTCTTTTAGCAGATGTTCACGCGTTTTTGAATAGAAAAGGAACAGAAGAAGATATAAAAAGAGAGGTTGAAAACTGGAGAAAAACAATTAAAGCGATTGGATTAAATGCAGAAGTTATTTTAGGAAGTGATTTTCAATTTAAAAAAGAATATCAATTAGATGTAATGCGACTGGCTCAATCGTCGACGATAAATCGCGGTTTGCGAAGCATGCAAGAAATTGCAAGAGATGTTGAGAACGCGACAATTTCGCAATTGCTTTATCCGTTGATGCAAGTTGTGGATATAAAACATTTGAAAGTTGATGTTGCTGAAGGCGGACTTGAACAAAGAAAAGTTCATATGATTGGAAAAGATATGAAAGATATTTTAAAATATAATTTTATTGCCCTGCACACGCCATTGATAACTTCGTTAAAAGGACCTGGACAAAAAATGTCAAAGTCAATTCCCGGCTCTGGAATTTCTGTTACAGATTCTTATGAAGAAATAAAAAAGACAATTAAAAACGCGTATTGCCCAGAAAAAATAAAAAGCGAAAATCCTATTTTGCAAATTGCAAGATTAATTATTTTTCCAAGAATAGAAAATTTTGAAATCAAACGTCCTGAAAAATTCGGTGGAAATTTAATTTTAAAAAATTATGAGGACTTAGAAGAACAATTTGTTGAGGGTAAAATTCATCCGCTTGATTTAAAAAATTCTGTTGCAGAATATTTGGAAAAAATTATAAAACCTATTAGAGAAAAGTGGGTTGATTAAAATTTTTGGTGAAGAAGAAACGTTTAAAAGTAAGGAAATTCTTACTTCTTTATGGAAACAAGAATAATTCGAGTTACAGATAAGGGACAGATTTCAATTCCTGTCGAAGTTAGAAAATCGGTTGGGATTTCTGTTGGAGACGAACTAATTGCAATTAGGTATGGGAAAACTCTTTGTTTAAAAAAAATAAAAAAAGAGGATTTTAAAGATTTGTTAAAACATTCTGAAAAAGTTGCAAATAAACTTTGGAATAATAAAGAAGATGAAATCTGGAATAACATTTAATCAAGGAGATATTGCAGTTGTCCCTTTTCCGTTTTCTAATTTAAAAGAGATAAGACAAAGACCTGTTTTAATTTTGTCAAAAAATTCTTATTTAAACGAGTGCGACGATGTTCTTGTTTGCGGAATTACTTCTAATCTAAAAAATTCTAAATATTCAATATTTATTGATAACTCTAATTTAATCGAGGGAAAAATTCCTGTTAAAAGCAAAATTAAAGTGGATAAATTATTTAATTTAGAACAAGAAATTATAATTAAAAAAATCGGCAGAGTAAATAAAGAGACATTTAGAGAAGTTAAAAAAGAATTTGTTGGGTTGATTTAATTCTTGAAAAGTCAAAATGTTTTTAAAGCAGATTATTATTATTATTATTATTATGGGAAAGAGGTTGAAAACATTTGTTACTTTAATTATTGCTGTTTTTGTTTTAATTATCTCTGCGATTTTGTTAAATCCTTTTAATATTTTTGAAAATGATGCGAGGATGAGTCCTGAAGAAAATTTGGAAAATAATTTAGGAAATGTTTTTTCAGAAATGCAAACTTATTTTAATGGAGATTTAAGAAACCCAATTCCCGATTACAATGGTTATATAATTGAATTTGAAACCGAGCCAGTAATTCCTAAAAAATTAAATTTAGAAAAATCAAAGGCAACAAAGCAAGAAATCTTAACTGAGACAAAAAAATATAAAACAAATCTTCAAGCAGGACATGAATTATTTAAAGAAGACATTTATTTAAAATTTAAAGAAAAAGGAATTGCAACAAAGTCAAATTCAAAATCATTTTACGATGGAATTTTTATGTCAGAATTTTATACTGCATTTAATGGTGTTGTTTTAGATATTTCTGACGAAGAAGCAAAAGCAATTAAAGAAATTAAAAGTGTGAAAAGGGTCTTTCCAAATTACGAAGTTAATACAACTTTAATGGATTCTGTTCCTTTAATTCAGGATGGAATTTTAGCAGGACAATTAGATGCAGATGGAAATGATTGTTTATCATCGGGAAAAGAATGTTTAACTGGAAAAGGAGTTACAATTGGAATTATTGATACTGGTGTTGATTATACTCATGAGGATTTGGGTGAATGTACAAGTGAAGAATTTTTAGCAAGAGAATGTGAAAAGGTTGTCAGAGGTTATGACTTCTCAGACAACGACGATGATCCTATGGATTATATGGGGCACGGAACGCATGTTGCTGCAACTGTTGCAGGAAATGGAATTTTAAAAGGAGTTGCGCCTGATGCAAAAATTTATGCGTATAAAGTATTTCCTCGCTCTTATGAATCTGTGATAATCTCTGCAATTGAAAGATCTCTTGATCCAAATCAAGATGGAGATTTTTCAGATAAATTAGATATAATTAGTTTAAGTTTGGGTGGTCCTGGAAATCCAGACGACCCAATGAGCATTGCAATTGATAATGCAGTTAATTCAGGAGTTGTTGCAGTTATTGCTGCTGGAAATTCTGGACCAAATGAACAAACAATTGGTTCTCCTGGAACAGCAAGAAAGGCGATAACTGTCGGGGCAATTGATAAAAATAATAATCTTGCAAGTTTTAGTTCTCGCGGGCCTGTTTTCTGGACAGACGAAAATGGGAATGAAAAGGTAATTATTAAACCAGATGTTGTTGCGCCAGGGGTAAATATTTGCGCAGCAGAATGGGATTCTGCGTGGAGCGATAAAAAATGTTTGGATGATAAACATATAGCAATTTCAGGAACAAGTATGGCGACGCCACACGTTGCAGGAGCAATTGCATTAATAAAACAAGCCCACCCTGATTGGACTCCGGAAGAAATAAAATCTTCTTTGAAAAATACTGCTGAAGATTTGGGATTATCTCAAATAGAACAAGGGGCGGGAATTATTAATCTCAGTGCTTTTGTTAGTTTGAATGAGCCCATTAGATATATTCAAGAACCTTATTTTTACTTTAGATTAGATATGCCCCAAAACAATGATTATTTTAGATTAGATCAAAATGAACTAATAGATTTTAAAGGTTTTTTTGAACAAAACTATACCTCTTTATCTGTTCAATACAAAAAAGAAAATGAAACTATCTGGAGAACAGAGGGGATTAATATTATTGGTAGTAAAGGGATTCTTGCACAATTTAAGATTTCTGCATTAAATAATAAAAAAGGGGCATATATTTTTAATATTTCATTTGTTTTTGAAGGTGCTACTTTCAGTCGCTTAATCAATTTGGTATTTTTAGAGATGATGCAAGAACCAATTCCGATTTCTAATTGCACTGAATTACAGAATATGGGTCTCGTTTCGGATTTAACCTATACCGCCTTAAGTTATATTATAACAAACGACATTGATTGTTCCGATACTATTAATTGGAATAGCGGTAATGGATTTACTCCTCTTTCTCAAATTAGAGGCAAGAATGTTATCTCTTTTTTCAATGGAAATGAATTTGAAATTATAAATTTATACAGTTCCGGAGGTGCAGTTGGTTCCGGTTGGGTGGGGTTATTTGGGTTGCTTTCAAATGAAATAAATATTTCTAATGTTAGATTGGTTAATGTAAACTTAAGTTCTTGGTATGCTTATATCGGAGGTATAACTCCTTATTTAAAAAGAGGCATAATTTCTAATTCATATGTCTCAGGAAGTGTAATTGGTCATAATTTTTATGTTGGAGGTTTAGTGAGTTACCTCGGTACTAATGGGATAATTTTTAATTCTAGTTCAGAAGTTAATGTAATCGGAACTGCCCAAAATCGTAATTCATCTCAAAGTATTGGTGGTCTTGTCGGAGAATCACATGGGCAGATTATCGGTTCTTATTCAATCGGGAATGTTATTAATAAAGGCAAATTTATTGTGGGGGGTCTTGTAGGGGGCCAATATGGTGGAATAATAAAAAATTCATATAGCTCTGGAAATGTATTTGGGAGTTATTATGTTGGCGGATTGATAGGTGATGGTGGAAGTGGAACCGAGATTATAGAATCTTTTGCTTCAGGAAATGTATCTGGTGGAGGAGCAATAGGGGGTTTAGTAGGTAATGGATATTATCTAAATATTTCTAACTCTTATTCGGGAGGGAATGTGGCGTCATCACTTCCGTCAGATTACCCTTATCATTCTGCCTCTGTCGGCGGTTTTGCCGGGCGACTTCAATTTCAATCTATATTTCACTGTTATTCAAGTGGGTATGTTTCTCAAGAAAATGTTCTTCCTGGCGTAGGCGGGCTTGTTGGTTCTGCTTCACGAAGGGAACCCTCAATATTTTTTAATTCATTCTGGGATATTAATACCTCTAATCAAATAACTTCTGAAGGAGGAATAGGAAAAACAACAGAAGAAATGAAAAAATTAAATACATTCTTAGTTGCAGGTTGGGACTTTGAAAATCTCTGGGAAATGGATTACTTCCTTAATAAAGGATATCCTTTTTTAAAAATATTTCAACCAATTGTATCCTCTTCTAATATTTGCACCTGCAACTCTTGCGCATCTTGCACAACTCAATTAAAAAATTTAAGTTGCGAGGTTGTAAAACTAACAAATAATCTAAACATTTCTTCTGGGACTTGCATTTCTCAACCTCTTTCAAATAAAATTTTTGATTGTCAAAATTATTTAATTTCAAAAAATATTTATGATGGAAATGGTTATGGGATTTATTTAAATAAAAATTCAAATGGAACTCAAATAAAAAATTGCGCTATTTCTAAAATGGGTGTTGGGGTAAATGTTGACGGAGCAAACCAAATTTCAATTTCTTCCTCTAATTTTATTTCAAATAAGTATGGCATCTATTCATCTCTATCAAAAAATTTGACAATAACAAATATTACTTCTATCAATAATGCTTATTATGGATTGTATTTGAGGAGTTCTAATTTCACTGCTTCAAATAATTTAAATTCTTGCAAAAATTTAAGATATGATATTTATTCTTCTTCATCTTTAACTTCTTTTTCAAATACTCAATGCACACAAACTAAAACTTACGGAGTTCCTGCTGGAACCTGTATGAGAAGTTGTTAGTTTTATCGTCGGTAAAATGTCTTTAAGTAAATAAAAGCGCTTTGATTATGATTATTCCAATTATTGCGAGAATTATTATCTTTATTATTTCTAACATATCTCCTGAAGTAAATCTGGCTTTTTTATTCATTTTATCTTACTAATCTTTTTTAATATTGCAATATCCTTGAGAGTATTTAATACTTCTTCTTTTTCTTCAATCCAATCTCTAATTTCTTTTATTCTTTCTTCATTTATTTTTATTTGATGCGCATAAAATGAAAAATATAATAATGCAACTCCGTTGAATAGGGTTATTAATGCAATTATCTTACTTTGATTTATAATTAGCAAACCAAGATTTATCATTACACTTGAAAGAACCATATTGATAATCCAAAAAAATATTTTTTTATTTTTCTCGTCCATTAAGGGATAAATACTTTTTCATTTAAATGAATTATCGTATTGAAATATTTACTTTGTTTTAAATTCCACAATATCATTATCTTTTAATTTGTGATTTAGTCCGACTTTTTGTCCTGAAAATTTTGCAGAAGGTCCCCAGATTTTTGTTTGTTTTACTCTGTTTGAAAATCCGTGTAAAATTTTTTCAGCGACGTCTTTGACAGAACTGTTTGGCAAAAGAATTACCGGTTTGTTTCTGTCTGGTTCTTTTTTTTCTGGCTCTTTTGTGTAAACCCGAATTTTATCAAAACTTTGAAAAATTTTTCCCTTAAGAATTTCAATTCCATCTTCTGTTTTTGTAGAAATCAAAACATAATTATATTTTTTTGAATTAAGAGTTGCTTCTAATTTTCTTTTTTGTTCTGAATCCAGCAAGTCAATTTTGTTAAACACGATTATCTTTTTTTTGTCAGTAGTTTTTAATTCTGCTGAAATTTTTTCAATGTCTTCCAGATTTGTTGCGATTAAAATTATTGTATCTGCGGTGTTTGTAATTCCTCTATCATAGTCGGGGGAATCAATTGTCTGAATTTGAGTTGTTGCGTAATTCATCATTCCGATTTGCGGTTCTTTGGTTTGAAACTGAACACTTGAAATAGTTGGATTTGCGTTTGTCAAAATTTTTAATAACGATGACTTTCCAGAATTTGTTTTACCGACGATAATTGCTTGCATATCTGATTTTTTTATTCCTTTTTGCGAGCCCTTTTTCTTTTTCTTTTTTATTTGCTGTTCTTGCAGTTTTTTCAGTCGCAATTTTAATTGCGCGCGCAAATTTTCTCCGCCCTTGTGACCTGGCGCAAGAGAAATCATTTTTTTTAATTTTTCAATTTTTTCTTCTGGAGTTTTTGCTTGATAATATTCTCCTTCTGCAATTATAAATTCGGGATGAGCGTTAATTGGCAAAAGAAACCCCCTGGTTTCTTTTAAACTTCCTCAAAATACTGAAGGGCGATATCTCTTTATGCCTCCGGGGATATCGCGAGAAATTTAAATTTAACCCTCCCCCACAAAAATTTATTTTTTGGTTTTTCATAAATAGAAAATCATTTTGCATTATATAAATTTTTTTGAAATATATTATTGAACTAAAATAAAATAATTTTTTTACCAGTAACGGGCTCGGGTATTTCCCCTTATTCTATAATGTGGGCTTAAACTCATTATAAATGGAATTCCTTGTAGATCACCCTCTCTTGTTATCAAGCCCGCCACATCTCTAAATTCTCCTACATAGAACCATTGATATCTTCTACCTAAAATCCCGTCGTATTTTTTTGGATTTAAGGAGGGGTCTTTTGTAATTGCATCCTCTCCATAAGTTTTTGTGAAAGTTAATCTGTCTGAAGTTTGTGTTCCGATTAATCTGCTTAATCCATGAACATCTTGACAAACACCTATAAATTGTCCTTGTTCTTTTCTTGGGTCTCTTATCCAAACTCTGAAAATATTTTCTGCAAATGGCCATTCAGAGGGATATTTTTCTGCAAGATAATCTGGGCTTGCTTTAATATCCTTATGCAGAGTTAACTTACTAAAATTTCCTTCACACTATGCGCCAATTCCATCCGGGGTTCTATTTGGAAGTATTATTTTTCCCATTATATTTCATCTTTTTCTTATTTTTAAAAATTATTGTGATAGATATTTATACTCTTTTTATTTTTATTTTTTATGAGATTGGGGATTTTGTTTTCAGGCGGAAAGGACTCAACTTATGCAACTTATTTAGCAAAAAAATTTGGACATGAAATTGTTTGTTTGATTTCTATCTTTTCTAAGAATAAAGATAGTTTTATGTTTCATACACCGACGATAAATTTGACAAAAGAGCAAGCGAAATTAATGAATCTGCCGATTTTAATTTATCAGACAAAGGGCGAAAAAGAAAAAGAACTTTTGGATTTAAAAAACGCGATTGAACTTGCGATAAAAAAATACAAAATTCAAGGGGTCGTTACCGGCGCTTTGGAAAGTGTTTATCAATCGTCGCGAATACAAAAAATTTGTAATGAATTAAAAATAGAATGTTTTAATCCGCTTTGGAAAAAAAATCAAGTTGAACTTTTGAAAGAATTGGTTGAAAATAATTTTGAAGTTATCGTCGTCGGAGTGGGGGCTTATCCTCTTGATAAAACTTGGATTGGGCGAAAGCTCGACGACAAATTTATTTTTGAGATTGAAAATTTGCAAAAAAAATACAAAATAAATCCTGCTGGCGAAGGCGGAGAATTTGAAAGTTTGGTTTTGAATTGCCCCCTGTTTAAGAAAAAATTAAATGTAAAATTGAAAAATGTCGTCGGAGAAAAAAATTCTTGGAGAGGTGAATTTGAATGATTTTGTTAATTTCAACTTGCAGGGAAAAATTTCATGAATTGGAATTTGTTAAACCAATTGAAAATATTTTAAATGAAAGGGGGCTGAAATTTTTTTCAAAACATTATAAAAATATTTCAGAAAAAGATTTGAAACTTGCAAACAAAATAATAATTTGCGGAACTTCTTTGCAAGATAATCAATTCCTCGACGATGTTTTAGAATTTGAGTGGATAAAAAATTTTGAAAAACCTGTTCTTGGAATTTGTTCTGGAATGCAAATTATTTCTTTAATTTTTGGAGCAAAATTAAAATCAAAAACAGAAATTGGATTTTTTAATGAAAATTTTAAAAAAGAATTTTTGAGTTTGAAAGAAACTCACGAGGTTTATCATTTGCATAATAATTATCCTGCTTTGCCAAAAAATTTTATAAAATTTAATTCTTCAAAAATACCGCAAGCAATTAAACATAAGGCCAAAAAAATTTACGGGGTTTTGTTTCACCCAGAAGTTAGAAATAAAAAATTAATTGAGGAATTTTTGAAATGAACCAAGAAGTTTATAAAAAAATTATTTTAAAAAAAGAATTCTCGCAACTTCCAAAAACAGATGTTGAAAGGGTTTGGAAAATTTTTGAAAAAAGACAAACCAGCGACGAGGAAAAAATAAAACTCTGCAGAGATTTGCTAAGAAAGTCATTTTTTGCATTTGGGAGTTTGAAATTATTAAACCCGAATTTAATTGAAAAAAGAAATCCAGAATGGATTTTGAAAAAACATATTTCAACTAAAGAAAGATTTGAAAATTATAAAAAAATTTATGAAATCCTCGTCGGAGATTTTGAAAAAAGAAAAATTTCTGTGATTGATTTGGGTTGCGGAACAAACGGATTTAGCTATAAATTTTTTCCAACAAAAATAAATTATGTCGGAGTTGAAGCCATTGGTCAGTTGGTTGATTTGACAAATAATTATTTTGAAAAAGAAAAAATAGAAGGAAAAGTTTTTCATGAAAGTTTGTTTGAAATTGAAAAAATTAAAAAGATAATTGAAGAAACAAAATCTCCGAGAATGGTTTTTTTGTTTAAGATTCTGGATTCTTTGGAAATGATTGAAAAAAATTTTTCTAAAAAATTATTAAAAGAAATTGTTCCCCTTGTTGAAAAAGTTGTTGTGAGTTTTGCTACCAAAAGTTTGGTGTCTAAATCAAAGTTTAATGTAAAAAGATATTGGTTTGAGAATTTTGTTAAAGAGATGAATTGGAAAATTGAAAAAGATTTTGAAATTGGAGGAGAGAGATATATTATTTTTCACAAATAAATTTATAAGTCCTATTTTCTATAATCAAATATGGCGAAGTTGAAAAAGAGGTTAGTTAAAGTTTCTTTAAATAAAAATAAAAATTTTTTTGCTAAATTTTTTTTAATTGCAGTTTTAATTCTCTTGATTTTTTTTGGAATCTTTTATTTTTCAAGAGAGTTGTTTTTTAATCCGAATTCAGTTGTTCTAACCCTGCCAACAAATAATTTTGTTACAAATCTTTCAAATGTTCCTCTTTCTTGTCAAGTAGATGATGATTCAATTATAACAAATTTGCAGATTTTTGTTTGGGATTCTTCTGGAAAAAATTTGTTTCAGCCTGTGATGACTTCGCATAATAGAATGGGCATCTCAGGTCCTCCTGTGTTTGACGACGACGGAAATTTTTATACATTTAAATATCGGCCATGCACTAGAGATTCTTATTGTCCAGAATCCTCTGCCGAAGAAGTTACTATAACAAAATATAGTTCTAATCTGGCTCTTGTTTGGAGAGTCACTCTTGATAGAAATTCTGCAGGAATTTTTGCAGAACCAAACACGCTTTATTATTATCAACACGACGATCTTGATTCTCTTACTGCGATTACTCCGAATGGATTTTTTCTTAAAGCAACTGCGAACAATCTTGATATAAACTATGGGACTAAAAAATTTGTTTTGTTTAAATTAAACCTAAATTCAGGAGCAGTTTTAAGTGTAACAGATTTTAATACTGAATATGGAAAACTTACAACTTCAATGGAACTAAGGGCATTCAAAAGAGGAAATAATTTATATCAATTGAAGGAAGTTTCTGGAAATTATTTTTTGCAAAAATTTGATTTTAATCTTAACAAAATAGACGAGAAATTTTTATATTCTCCGCCAAAAATAAATTCTTCATTTACAGGAGCATCCCATCCAATAACTTTTGCTCCAATTGGAACAGATTTTATTTCCCTTCAATTATTCTCTAGGAATGGAACTGATTTGTTGCTCACCTCACATGTAATTTTTGATAGTTCAAATAATATTGTTTTCAAAGTTCATAATAAGAGCATGGGGGTGCATGATTACGGGCTTATTGCAACTCCTGACGCAAATAAAGATTTATATTATTTTAAAAAGCAAAAACTTTTTCCTTTTGATTTTTTTAATTTTTCATTGTATAAATTTAATTCTTCTTTTGATGTAATTTGGAACAGGGATTTGTTGGATAAAAATGAAAATTTTAACAATACCTTTTTTACTTTTCTGCCAGAGGTTTCTTTTGTCTTAGATAATTCAAATCAATTTATTTTTTCAGGAGTGTATAATTTAAATTTTAATAATTCTGTTTTAGGAAAAAATTTAGTAAAAGATTTTTTTATTGGAAAATACAGCAAGAATGGAAATTTGTTATGGAAATTTTTTGATGAGCAAAATTATTTTCCAATAATAAGAGAACAAGGAAAAACCTATGGCGTTGGTTCATCAATAAAAATTGTCAAAGGAAATTTTTTAAAAATTTATTATCTTTTGGTTGAAAGTTCTGGTTCAATTCCAACTTATTATATGGATTATTCTTCTTTTGCTCTTCCTGAAAAAGAACTTGTTTCTACTTCTCAAATGAACACGAATTTTTATTTTTCAAATTATGGCAATTATAAAATCGGATGTCTTGGTTTGGATAGCATGGGAAATGAATATTGGAGTTCTAATTCAACGCTTACTTATGTTAGCGGACCAACAACTCCCTTGCAGACTTGTGGAAATTCTTTAATTGAACACACAGAAAATTGCGACGACGGAAATTTAAATAATAATGATGGATGTTCAATTTCTTGTCAGGTTGAAAATGGGTGGGCTTGTTCTGGAATTCCGAGCGTTTGCTCAAGAAATATAATTTGTTCAGACAGCGACGGGGGATTGAATTATTATTTAAAAGGAAATGTTAGCGGAAATATTGGAAGCGGTTATCCTGATGGCTTGGCCTTTTATCCAGACCTTTGTTTAAATAGCACTTCTTTAATTGAAAGATATTGCACCACAAGTTTTACTAATTTTAGTTTTGGATATACTTGTTCTTCAGAAGGAAAAGTTTGTCAAGACGGGGCCTGTGTTTCTGTTTCGTGTTCTGTAAATTTACAAAATAATACTTTTGCTTGGCAAAATGTTTCTTGTTTAACAAATAATAAAATGAATCAATCGCGAATAATTGTTCAATATGATTCAAATGATTGCGGAACTTATACAAATCAAACTTTTGTTGAATACAGACAAACTGAAGGTTGCAATTATTGCACTGAAATTATTTTAGGGCCACTCACAACAGAATGCAATTCTTCAAATAAATATACAAAATACTGGACTTCAAATTATGAGTCCTGTTGCGCAATTACTCGTATAAAAGAAGATTGTCAAATTTCTAATTTTGAATATGAAAATCAAACATTAAATTGCGTTTTTGCTCAAAGCGATGTTGACCTTGACGGGATTGATGATTCTGTTGATAATTTATTATGGAACCAAAGTTATGTTGCAACAAATTTAAATGATTTAGTAATTAAGGCAAATGGGATTGTTGCTCACGGAAGTTTTGATGGACCAAAGGCATTTTCTTTTTTTGAAAATTCCAGTGTTTCGTCTAATGATTCAACTTATTTAATGAAATTTGATTATAATGTTTCTAAAAAAATTGATTTAAGCAAATTATTTTTGAACTTGACAGATAATTTATTTGTTTTTAATTCTCTTGGACAAGTAAATGATAAAAAAATTGTTTTGTTCCCAAAGAAAAATTTAAATGTTAATTCTATATGTGTAAAAAATTCGGAAATATTTTCTGAATCAGAGTTTTCTTCAAATTGTGGAGCAACAGATGAAATTAATTTTAGAAGTTGCATTGGGGGAAGCGTGATGATAAATGGGGTTGCTTGTTTTGAAACCGCTTCTGCTTATTATTTTGGAGGAGACCTAATTCAAGCAAATGTTTTATTTAATGGAATAGAATTTTGCGGGGACTATATTTGCAATAATGGAGAAAGTTGTTCAACTTGTTCAAATGATTGCGGAGATTGCACAACAGAATTTTGCGGAGACGGAAGTTGCAATAATGGAGAGAGTTGTTCAACTTGTTCAAATGATTGTGGAAGTTGTGGCAGTGGCGGAGGAGGAGGCGGTGGGGGCTCTTCTGTAAAAGTTTGCAATGATAAAAAAGACAATGATAAAGACGGGTTAATTGATTTCCCTGCTGATCCAGGATGCATAAATAAATATGACGCAGATGAAAGAAATCCTGTTTTATCAACGAGAAATTATACTTATACAATTCCAGATACCTCTTTAGAAAATGGAACAATTGAAGTTATTATTACTGGTATTGAAGGAGAAGAACCAGAGAAAAAACTTTCTAAAAAGTCCCTTGCAATTTTAATTTCAATAATTATTTTAATTGTCCTTGTCTTGCTTGGAATTTTATTTTACTTTTACTGGAAAAAGAGAAAACAAAATCAACCTTCAACTCCTGTTCAAAAAGAAATTCCAAAACCAAGTTCTCCGAAGACAAAACCAAATTTTCAGCCAATTGTTCCAGCAGAAAAAACTTTGGGCGGAACTATTTCTTCAAAAAGATCGTTTAAAGAACAGCTGAGGGACTTGTAAAAAGAGCGTTTTACTGACGAGAAAATTTATTACAAAAAAGTTTTTGGGTTGTCGGAATTTGAAAATCGGCCCATTGAAAATAAAATTTTTTTGAATGATGAGGGAATTTAAGTGGATGAAAGAAAAATTTGTTTTTTCGTCCGTGGGAAATTGAAAAAATTTGGCGACTTTGTCGCTAATAATGCCTGCTCCGAAATTTGCTCAAGCCCCTGCTCTTTTCTTTGATGCTACTTCGCGAAAACTCTCGGCTTTGCTTAATTTCTCCGCACTTGAAATTTTTAATGGAAAAATATTTTGAATTAAAGTTAGTCGCGATTTTTAATCTGAAGCAAAGTTTGTTGCAAATTTTTTTCTATTTTTTCCTGGAGATAGAAAATCACCAAATCCTTTTTGATTTATTCGCGGATTTGGGGAGAACAGAAAACATCGACGGAGAAAATAAATTGGAGATTGTTTTCTGTGTTGCTGGTTGCGTAGCAAAAAATTTGCGTAACACCCCCCGCTTGCTACGATTGAGATGCGTAAATTTTAAGCAATCTCTTTATTTTTTCTTTTCCACCAGGGGTCTTCAAGAGATTTTTATAAAATCTTCTGGCGATTAAGATTTGTGAATCCAAAAATGGTTTTAATTTTGATTTCCATTTTTCAGGATTATTTTTGCAAAATTTTGCCCATCTTTCAATTTGTTCCAAATGCGATTTATCTCTCATTTAATCTAATCCTTTTTATTTTTTCTTTTAATCTTTTTATTTTGTTTTCATCAATTTTTCCTTGGTAAATTATTCGAAGATGTTGCGCATCTTCCAAATCTTTTTCAGAACAAAGAAGCTCTTCTTTGAACGCAATGTTTGATTCAATAGAAGAAAAATAAACATTTAATCCAGTAAAATCTAATTTTTGTCTTTCATTTAATTGTTCTTCGTCCAATTCATCTTTTACAAATTTAATTTCCATTTCAGGCGGAAAAAATCCTTCGCTTTCTAAAACATATCTTGCGCTTTCTCCTTGTTTGAGATAATCTAAAAAAATTATTTTAGGGTCAGAAGATTGCATGCAAATAAAATTATTTTTAATTAGAGAATTATGCAACTCAAAAAATTTTTCCTCAGATAATTTTTCAAGAATCAAATCAATATCTTCGGTTCCGCGACTTCTTCCATGAGCAATTGCGACAAAACCAGAACAAATAAAATATTTCAAATTTAATTCTTCAAGAACATTGCAAAAATTTTCCACAAATTCGTCTAAAATTGTTTTATCTTCAATTTTTCTATTCATAAAAAAAATAAATTTTCAAACTATATAAATTATTTTGTTGTTAATAGTTTATGTGATTGAGACATTTTATTTAAAATCAGATTTCCCGTCGGTAAAATCGTTGAACAAAATGAGTTTATAACAGATTGAACTATAGTAAAAGAAATAAATCTTTTCCTAAATAGTCGACGACAAACCAGACGAATATTAATGTCCTCGACTATATAATAAAATCTGCGACTAACTTTAATTCAGGATTTCAAAGATTAATTTTTTTAAATGCGCGTCGAAGTCGCGAGAAAATTGAAATTTTTATTGCATTCCCTGACGAAAAATTTTTTGGAAAAGTTTTTAATGCAAAAGAAATTTTTACTCGGGGTTCTTGAATTTTTACAATTGCGAGAATAAAATTTGCAAGAAACAATTAATTAGATTTTCGGCGAAGCCAGTTGATTATTATCTAAAAAGATACTAGAGCAAGCGCCAAATTAAATTCTGTTTCCGTCGATAAAACATTAATTTCTCCAGCAAAAATGCGCCTAACGCAAAAAATTAAATTTCAAAAATTCTCCAAAATGTTTTTCATCAGATGGGTTTGATTTATTTGTTGCAGGAAATACAACTTATGAAAATGTAATTTATAATGAGGTTTGTGTTGAAGGAAATTCAGTTCAAGAATATTATTGTGGATTTAATATTTGGAAATTAAAAAGAGAATTAAAAAGTTTTGTAAGAGAATGTAAATTTGGTTGTGTTGATGGGGCGTGCGTTGTTCAAGAAGGAAAATCTGAAAAAGATTGTGTTGATAGTGATTCTTTAAATAAAATAAATATTAAAGGCGAAGTTAATTATCTTGGAAAAATTTATTTTGATGATTGTGAAGAAGGGGGATTAAGTGTTCGTCAGTATTATTGTGTTGATGATAGAATAAGAAGCAATGTAAAGAGATGTCCTGAAGGAAAAATGTGTAGTGGGGGAGTTTGTAAAGGCGATGATAGAAGTTAATTAATTAAATAATTTTCTCTTCTGTTTTTTTCCCAAAATTTTTAAATCCCATTTCTAATTATTTTTATGTGCCGGCACTTGTTGATGACTGAAAAATGTAATTCTCAATGTAAATATTGTTATGAAAAATCTATGAAAGAATTTGGCGACAAACTTTCTGAAAAATTTGAATTTGATTTTAGCACGCCGTGCGAGTCCGAAGTTGATGTTTTGAAATTGAAAAAATTTTTGAAGCAGGATAGAAATCCAGCGGTTATTTTTTACGGCGGAGAACCGCTTTTGAATATCAAAAAAATTAAAGAAACTATTAATAATATCGACGCTGAATTCGGAATGCAGACAAATGGAAAACTTTTGAATTTGCTTGAAGTAAATTATTTGAAAAAGATTTCTAAGATTCTATTTTCAATTGACGGAACAAAAGAGAGAACAAATTATAATCGTGGAAAAGAAAATTATAAAAAGATTATTGAGAATATTAAAAAAATTCGCACGCAAGGTTATGAGGGAGAAATTATAGCGCGAATGACTATTTCACAGGAATTTCCAGATTTGTTTTTACAGGTTATGCATTTGGTTGAGTTAATTAAAGAAAATTTATTTCAAAACTTTTCAAATAATTTATAAACTTCTTTTGGTTTTTTTATCTATGAACTTTAATTTTAAACGAAAGGTCTTGAAAAATGGAATGGTAATTATTTTTGAAAAAAGAAAAATTCCTGTTGTTAGCGTCGGAATCGGGGTGAGACAAGGCGGAATAAATGAATTTGAAAATGAAAAAGGAATTTCGCATTTTATTGAGCATATGCTTTACAAAGGAACTAAGACAAGAACAAATCAACAAATCGCAGAAAACATTGAAAAAAACGGCGGGGACTTAAATGGATTTACTTCTGAAGAGATTACTGCGTATTGGTGCAAAATGCCAAGCAACAAATTAAAAATCGCGCTGGAGGTTTTAACAGATATGGTCAAAAATTCTGTTTTTGACGACGGAGAATTGGAAAAAGAAAGAAAAGTTATTTTTGAAGAAATTAAAATGCGAAAAGATAATCCGCATATTTTTGTGCTTGATGAAATTCAATCAAATCTTTATGAGGGAACCTTGGGTCTGCCAGTTATCGGAGATGAAAAAACAATGAAGTCAATTAATCGTGAAAAAATTTTAAAAAAATTTGAAGAAGTTTACAAACCAAATAATTTAATCTTGTGTGTTGTTGGCGACGCTGATTTTGAAGAATTAGTTAAGTTTGCAGAAAAAAATTTTGGAAATGAAAAAGGAAAAACTTTTGAACAAAAAATTAAATTAAAAAATCAAGAAAAAATTTTAAAAAGAAAAGGGATTGATCAGGCAAATTTAATTTTTGCATATCATGTTCCTCTCTCGCACGATAAAAAATCTTATGCTGCGCGAGTTTTAAGTTCTTTGATGGCTGGCGGAATGTCGTCAAGATTATTTCAAGAAATTCGCGAAAAAAGAAATTTGGCTTACGGAGTTTCAGGTTATTCTGAAATAAATAATTTTTTTGCTTACAACTCAATTTACGTTGGGACAACCCCTGAAAATGTGAAAAAAGTCAAAGAATTAATTTTAGAAGAATTTAAAAAAATTGCGGATGGTTTTGAGGAAAAAGAACTTTTAGAAATCAAAGAAAAACTGATTGGGAATTATTATATTTCGCAAGAGGACTCACAGGGGCAGATGGTTAATCTTTTAGTGAATGAGTTAGAAGGAGACGCAAAATATTTTTATGAGTTTGAAAAAAATATAAACTCAGTTAAATTAGAAGATGTAAAAGAAATTGCAAAAAACGCAGTTGAAAAATTTAGTTTTTTGGCATTGGTGCCCGAATGAAAATTTAAAGTATTCTTTTAATTACAATAATCTATTTAAATGAATTTTTTGTGAACTGATTTGTATTCTAAATTTAATTCATTTGTTGTCCTGCGGGCAGAGATTTCTAAATAAAAATAATAAAGAATCATCCAATCTTTTTTTAATTTTTTTAGCGATTAATATTTGTTGCAATTTTTGCATTTAATTCGTCTGTCTTTAATTTGTAAAGTTTATTTTTATCGCAAAAAACACACTTTCTTCCCAAGAAATACCTGTCTGACAACACCTTTTTCATTTATATCGTCGTAGTTTTCTAATTTTTAAGCTTTTTTGGTGCTAAAATGTCTCAATCATTTAATTTATATTTAAAAGAATCTTCAAAAATAATCTTAAAATTTTATCACCAAAATATTTATAAATTAAACATTTCTGAAATTTAAGAGGTTCTTGTAAAATAAAATATAAAATGGAAATTCCAACAGATATGCAAAATCAAGCAATGGGTTATGACAGAACAGCGACGATGTTCTCGCCAGAAGGACATTTGTTGCAAGTTGAGTATGCAGAAAAAACAGTTCGGCTCGGAAGCTCAAGCATTGGAATGGTTTGTTCAGACGGAGTTTTTATTTTAGCTGACAAAAGAAATACAGATAAATTAATTGTCAAAAAATCCGCAAATAAAATTTATGAAATTGATTCGCACTTGTTCGCAAGTGTTGCAGGAATAATTGCAGACGCAAGGGTCTTGATTGAACGCGCACAAGTTTTAGCGCAACAACACAGAATAACTTATGATTCTGCAATTGAACCAGAACTTGTGATAAAAGATATTTCTAATATAAAACAGCAATTCACTCAATACGGAGGTGCGCGACCTTTCGGTGTCTCAATGATGCTTGCAGGAATGAATCAAAAAAATCCAGAATTATTTGTCAGCGACACAACAGGAAATTATCTTTCTTATTTTGCGAACGCAGTTGGCGAGAACGACGAGAAAATAAAAGAAAAATTAAGAGAGGACTACAAAAAAGAAATCACATTAAAAGAAGGAATAAAACTCGGCCTAAAAATTTTCAGAGAAGTTCAAGAAAAAAAATTTGACATTGAAAGATTTGAATTAATATTTATAAAAACAGGAGAGGAAAAATTAAAAACTCTTGAAGCTAAAGAGATTGAAGAATAAAATGATAAAAGATGCTTCTGACGGAGAAGAATGGGGAACTTATTCAGAACGTTATTCATTAGTTCAAGAATGTTTGCCTCAACTTCAAGAATTAAAAAGAGAATTAGGAATTGCTTAAATGACACAGACAACCGCAAGAATAAAAAGAGAAGGAAAACATTTTGAAGTTATTGTAAATATGGAAGAAGCATTGAAATTCCGTAGAGGAAATGGAAAAGTTATTCTTGAAACAGATAAAATTTTTTTAAATGCTAAAAAAGGCGACTTGGCTTCGTGCGAAGATTTGGAAAAATTATTTGAGACAACAGATGTTCAGAAAATTGCAGAAATAATTGTTAAGAGAGGGGAAATTGAAGAAACTCAAGAACACAGAAGTGCAGAACATGAAATGAAATTCAAACAAGTTGTGGATTTTTTCGCAAGAAACGCAATTGACCCGCAAAGTGGAAATCCTTTAACTCCTGAAAGAATTAAAAATGCGTTGGAACAATCTCATATTCAAATAAAAAATACTTCAATAGAAAATCAGATTCCAGAAATTTTTGACAAGCTCAGCAGAATTCTTCCAATAAAAATTGAGACAAAAAAAATTAAAATAATTATTCCTGCAATTTACACTGGACATGCTTACGGACTTGTGCAACAATATAAACAATTAGAAGATTGGAAAGATAACGGGGATTTGGAAGTTGTTGTGAAAATTCCTGCTGGAATAATTTTAGATTTTTACGACAAACTTAATTCTACAACTCACGGAAGTGTTTTGACTGAAGAGATAAAAGAGTGAAGTTATCGACGAGAATTAAAAAATAATTTTACAAAAAAGTTGAACATCGACGAAAAAATTTTTTAGTCCGTCACCCGACGACAAATGTGATTTCAGAATTCTTATTTTTCAATCACATATGGGGCCCCCTAACTCAAACCCTCACTCGTTTTTTAGTTTTGAGGCGATAACTCGTGAAAGTTTTCGGTCGAACCATAAAAAAATATTTGAATTTAGTCCGTCACCCGACGACAAATGTGATTTCAGAATTCTTATTTTTCAATCACATATGGGGCCCCCTAACTCAAAC
>Ga0209210_1000647_pt1 | contig 35087 bp, 27 predicted proteins | sample RifGroA1_FD_183991 | JGI IMG/M metagenome (GOLD analysis project Ga0209210, IMG submission 183991) | Contaminated groundwater microbial communities from Rifle, Colorado, USA - Rifle Groundwater A1 (SPAdes) (version 2) | ecosystem: Environmental > Aquatic > Deep subsurface > Groundwater >...
CCTCCCCAAAAGAAAAAATCCAGCGGGAAAACCAGTGCCATCATTGGCGGACTGTTTCTTTTGATTGTCCTTCCGGTTGTCGGGTATTATGTTTCACAGAAAACGGATATGACGAAGTATTTGCCGCGTGCTGGCGGTCCTTCATCAAATGCTAAATGGTGTAACGACCATTGTAAAGAGGTAGGTTTTGTTTCATGTAGCAGCGAATGCGGAAGACGATGTGAAGGGTTTTGCAAAGGCGATATTACCATAACTCCGCCGTTTACTCCTCCGACGCATGCTCCTTCCTATGCCCCGACCGTCACCCAGACCGTTACTCCGACTATCACCTCAACTGTTACGTCGACGCCGACCGGCACACCGTCTCCCACCGTTACTTCTACTCCGACAACAACGCCTACTCCCACCACTCCTCCGCCGGCTCCCGGGGTGTGTGACGCGTCCTGCGGCGATGACAGCGGGTGCACAAGCGGTTTGGTCTGTGCTACCATTGAAGGGATCAAACGCTGCAGAAATCCGCAGTGTCCATCCGTCTTCTCCTGCGTCTGTCCGGCAACCGCTACTCCGATTCCAACCCGACAGGTTGTCATCGTGGTAGCAACGCCATCCCCTATCGTCTCAGTCCCGACCCCGAAAGTTCCTGTTTCCGGCACTCCTGCGGTCCTGGGAGCGTTCACTGTGGCCGGCGGAATTCTCCTCCTGCTTCTCGGACTGCTCTTGTAGGTGATGTTTGTACTTCTTTTCTTCTTGACATGCACATTTTTTTCCTCTACGTTTAAAGAAGAGAGTTTATTTTCAAACCATCCATGCCTGACGATACCAACATACCACCCCCAAATCTCCCTCCGGGATTATCTCCGGTTCAATCGGATCCAGCCGAGCCTCCTCCTGCCCCGATCCAATCGGGGCCTGTGGATCCGTCAGCATTAGCTGACCTTGCGAAATCCTTGAATGAAACTCCTTCGTCTCCCATCATTCCGACGACGCTTCCCCCTGTGCCCGCACCTCTGCCTGAACCCGTACAGCCCGGTGGGGAAGAGCCTCCCCAAAAGAAAAAATCCAGCGGGAAAACCAGTGCCATCATTGGCGGACTGTTTCTTTTGATTGTCCTTCCGGTTGTCGGGTATTATGTTTCACAGAAAACGGATATGACGAAGTATTTGCCGCAGGCAGCAAGGGGAACAAAATGCAGGACAAACAGCGACTGTGCGTGCGATGAAATGTGTGTTTTACAAGTTTTGGGAGATACCACGCCGAGTGAAAAGAATAGGTGCATCAAACTTCCTGCCGGCATGCCCAACAGGTGCGGAATCGGGAGTGTTACCCCGAGGGGCCCAACAGGAGCTTCGTGTGAACAAAGGCCTGCGTGTCTGGATGCATCTCCTCCCTGCACGCTTCCTCCTTCTGTGGTTCAATTTCTTTGTACCCCGACGCCGACCGGTCCGGTCGGTACGGTAACTCCGACCAGCACATTGACGCCGACTACTACCCCGGTTTCCACTGCTGCCCCGACATCGACAGCCACTCCGACTCCGACACAGCAAACTGTTGTGGCAACCGCTACCCCAACTCCCACGCAACAGGTGACAGTAGTGACTGCAACTCCGACACAGCAAATCGTTGTCGCGACAGCCACTCCTTTTCAAGAGGTTGTTGTGGTGACCGCAACACCTGCTCCGCTGGCAGCAGCCCCGACCCCGAAAGTTCCTGTTTCCGGCACGCCTGCGGTCCTGGGAGCGTTCACTGTGGCTGGCGGAATTCTCCTTCTCCTTTTAGGTCTCTTGCTGTAACTTTCTCCACACACCGGGTGTGCGGAGAAGCACTAGTGGTTATCTGGGGAGTCAGCGTTGGTAATCTGAATCGTTGCATGCTAGAATATACACATATGGCGGTGTTTCTCAGAGAGGTAAAGCAAATTTTTGCATCTCCCGGACAGCCTCTTGCAACAGAAGAAGATATTACACGGTATATCGAAGAGCCTTTACAACCTGCAGTACGGGAATTAGTACATAAAGGAATTGATCCGCACTGGTCTACCGCAAACGGTGAAACGAATGAACATTGGGCGGCGATCGCTATAGATAGAGAGAATCTCTCTTCTGAAAATATCAGGATAGCTATAGAAGAAGGGTATCTTGGAGAAGGAGATGCCAGAGTTGTATTGGAAATGATTGCGACAGGAGAGACTCGAGTGAGTAAAATAGAAGAGGTTCTTTTAGAAAAAGCAATAAAATTTACAGATCAGAAGAAGCGTTTTTTCCAAGACGTCGTCTCAGAGAACCTATAATTGCTTGAATTACGAAACTGAAGAATGTAATATGACACAGATGTTCCGGAACATCTCACAAAGAATTCTTTTTAGTTTTCTTTTTATTTCTTTTGCCTTGAATATCTTTTTTGCTGTTTTTCTCTATGAGCAAAGCCGTGTCGTTTTTGTTCCCGACGGAGACAGCCTGGAGCTTCGGGACGGGAGAAGGGTACGGCTTTTGGGAGTTGATGCGCCTGAAAAAGGCAGATGTCTGTCTGAAGAAGCCAGAATTCGGTTATCCCAGCGGACGCTCGGGAGACGCGTCCGGTTAAAGAACATCGTGAAAGACGACTACGGCAGGATTCTGGCAAACGTGATTATTGATGCGCCTTTTGATGAATGGATGGGGTATCTGTATGCCCGGTTTGTTAAAAAACAAGCCTATCATCCGACTGCGTTTGTGAATGGCCTCATGGTTGAGGAGGGATTAGCCAGATACACGTTTGCCACAAGCCCATACAGCGGGTGGCTCAAGCGCAGCCACGAAGAGGCAAAGACGGGAAAGAGGGGGATTTACTCTGGTTTTTGCCAGCAGAACACCCCTGTAAATCTGGACTGTCCGATCAAAGGAAACGTCCGGAATGGGGAAAAAACCTACCACCTGCCCGCGTGCGACAACTACAGTCAGACGATTGTTGACCTCTCCTATGGCGATCAGTGGTTCTGCACCCAAGACGACGCACTCTTGGCCGGTTTTCAGAAAGCCTCCGCCTGCCGCTAAATCCAGCTTCAAAAGGAAGTTCCTTTTGAAGCTGATTTTTTGTAACGTTCGTTTAGCGCGTATACTTAAGACAATATTATGGTTCAAGATCTAGCGAAGAGAGACATATTTCAGAATTTTCATTTTCATCGATGTCCTCAACGAATGATTGATAGGTGTTCTGTTTTGTTTTGCCGAATTGCAGAAGAACATCTTCCGGTTTCACCCATTCAGTTTTCCTTATTCCAAGGTATTCTGGATACGAACTCCACATCCAGCTTCGTAAGGAACTTCCTTTTGAAGCTGATTTTTTGTAACGGAGAATTGAAACAGGATTTCTGTGGATATAGCGGGTTATATAGAGCAACTGTTCATTTGTTTTGATCGGAACAGCTTTGTAAAGACTTTGACATAACGGCCCAATGCGTTTATGCACTTTATTAAAGTACATGGTGTATCGAGTCCAGAGTGAATTCATAAACCGATCAATTGCTGTGGCATCCGTTTGTTTTATAAGAAAATGAAAATGATTTGGCACGAGACAATATGCGCAAAGTTTTATGGTGTCATGAAAGTTGTTTAATCGTAATAGTTTGACAGCATCGGATTTTTCTTTTGATGATGATGTAGGAGAGGTGAGTATTGCTTGAAGCTTATTCTCATCTTTCGGTGTGAGGTATGTTTTGAGATAAGATAAAAGAACAGCATAATCCTTATCATCTTGGAATATCGTACGTTTTTCTACGCCTCTGTTATATAGATGATAGTAGGTATCGGCAATAAATGGTTTAATAACGTGCTTGGCAGGCATACCTCCATTATAGCACAATATTTCAGCTTCAAAAGGAACTTCCTTTTGAAGCTGATTTTGTGTACCATTGGAACATGACTCAATCACACATTCGCAACTTTGCTATTATCGCCCACCCCAGTAGAACGTTCGTCGTTCCCGAAGCTTACAGCTTCGCGTCACGATGTCACGTCTACGGGGCAGGCATAGATCATTTTTTATGAGTCAAATGAATATACGAAATTTTGCAATAATAGCACATATAGATCATGGCAAAAGTACGCTTGCGGACCGGCTGATGGAGATGACCGGTACGGTTTCCAGACGCGAAATGCAGGACCAGATGCTGGACAGCAATCCTATCGAACGGGAGCGGGGGATTACAATAAAACTGGCTCCGGTGAGGATGAAATACAGAATTCAGAATTCAGAATCTAAAATTCAGAATGAAAAAAAATATTCGCAAACTGTTCCGTCTATTCTGAATTCTGAATTCTACATTCTGAATTTGATAGACACTCCCGGCCATGTGGATTTTACCTATGAAGTCAGCCGGTCTCTTGCTGCTTGTGAAGGAGCGCTCCTCGTTGTGGACGCAACCCAAGGGGTACAGGCACAGACTCTGGCAAACCTGCATCTTGCCCGCAATCATCACCTGACGGTTATTCCACTGATAAATAAAATTGACCTTCCCAACGCCCGCACTGAAGAAACAGAAGCAGAGCTTGTGGAGTTAGGATTTACCAAGGAAGAAATACTTCACATTTCCGCAAAAACGGGTAAAAACGTTGAACAGGTGTTGGATGCCATTGTGGAAAGGATACCCTGTCCTCAGGGAAATCAGGACGCGCCAGCCAGGGCATTAGTATTTTCTTCCCAATACGATTCGCATAAAGGAGTGGTCGTGTTTGTTAGGGTCGTTGATGGATCGTTACCCTTTAAAGGTGACACCTTTCAAGGTGTATATAGTAATACACAAATGCAGATACGGTTTTTAGCAAGTAGCGCGGAGGTAACGCCGATTGAAATCGGCTATTTTTCGCCGAAAATGGTGCCTTCCGGAGGATTATCCACAGGAGAAGTGGGGTATATTGCCACAGGACTTAAAGACGTGCGGCTGGCAAAAGTAGGAGACACCATTACAATTCAGAATTCAGAATTCAGAATTCAGAATTATAAAAATTTGCCTTCTGACGTTCCGTCGCTTCCCGGTTATAAGGAGCCAAAGCCCATGGTGTTTGTGGGGTTATTTCCGATTGAGCAAGAGGAATTTACGAAAGCGCGCGTAGCGGTAGAAAAATTTCGGCTTTCTGACGGCGCGTTTTCATTTCGGCCAATTTCTTCGACTGCTCTGGGCAACGGTTTTCACTGCGGATTTTTAGGGCTGTTGCACGCGGAAATCGTGCAGGAGCGGCTCTCCCGCGAGTTTGGTCTTGACCTTTTGGCCACAGCGCCGAGTGTGGAGTACCGGGTGCAATTGAAGGCAGGAGTAAATCCTGCGAAAGCGGGGATAGTTCACGGTTCACTGTTTATTGTTGATGGAAAAGAGAAGAAGGATTTTTCTATGAACGACGAACCATCAACAAATAGCCAATATTCCATCCAATCTCCCTCCGAGTTTCCTGACCCGTCTTTTATTGAGGACGTGCAGGAGCCGATTATGCAGGTGACTCTCTATGCTCCAAAACGATACGTCGGCCCCATCATGCAGCTTGCCCAACAAAAACGGGGGGAATACGTGGATCTGGTCTATCACCTGGAGCAAGCGGAATTTACCTATCTCATGCCCTTATCTGATATAATTGTGGATTTTTTTGACCGTCTGAAAAGCGTCACCGAAGGGTATGCAAGCCTTGATTACGAATTTTTTGACTACCAGAAAGCAGATGTTATCAAAGTTGATATCCTTGTGAACCACGAAAAAGTAGATGCCCTGTCATTTCTTATTGTGAAAGACCAGGCCAGAAACAGGGGAAAAGACATCGTGGAGCGCTTGGCAGAGGTGCTGCCCAGACAGCAGTTCAGCATCCCTGTCCAGGCAGCTATAGGCTCGCCTCGATCCGGCGGAGCGGGCGGAGAAATCATTGCCCGGGCTGATATTAAACCGTTCCGGAAAGACGTGATTGCCAAACTCTACGGCGGCGATAGGACGCGGAAAGACAAACTCCTGAAAAAACAGAAACGGGGCAAGGAAAAGATGAAGCGTATAGGATCAGTGGAAATTCCGCAGACCGCATTTTTTGATGTATTGCGGAAAAGAAATTAAAGAAAAATTATGGATGATTCCAGAAGCTGGCTATTCGTTTCCACAAGGAACGAACCCAATTTTTTTCAAGTCTTGAAAACGAATCACCTTTTGTTTTAACCGTTGACGGCAGGCCGGTTGATATCATTGCAGTCCCTGTTGACAAAATTCTCACAATTGAATGTTCTCCGTAGATTTTATACAAGTACCGCATTCTTCCCGTATGTATCCGATAGGTTGTATTGCATTATTTTAAAAAAAGTGTAGTATTATGAAACAATTCTATTTTCGGATACCTATGTGGGAAGTTATTAAATTTGTTCCGCACAATCTCATTCGGCAGCTCAACATGTTACATAGCGGGTATGATGAGACTGATGTGAGAAAAAATTATGCCAAAAAAGGATATAATACGGAGGTTACTGAACGGAAACTGTGTATTTTAGAAGTGATGCAGAATCCTTGGCAGGAAATTCATATACTTTTTCCCGGAGATATTGACCACGATGATCTTTGCGGAATCTGTACTACAGTGCGGATAGAAGATGCGTGTGATGAGAAAGCAGCCGCCATACGGAGCGGACAGGATTCTGATAACTGGGACGCAAGAGCCCTGCTGGATCTTGGGATACACGCAGACGATATGTTGACGGTGAGAGAGTTATTGAAAAAATATGAGGAATTATTGGCGCGGGATATCGTCATATAGCTTTAAAAGGCCTACCCCTGTCTGTTGGTAGTTTTAAGGCTTAATAGCAGAAATGCGTTAAAGTTAAATTTTTTGTAAAACTATCTGTATGTATTATCCCGCCAGTAAGCGACATATTGACAACAGCGGAAAAAGAAGGATAATAGGTGGGACAGTATAAGGTATTTTTCTGCCCTACAGAAAGGGGTACCATGACAATAAAAATTGAGAGACCAATCGACCCGCCAGCTGCATATGCGTTGCAGATAATAACGACACTACATCCCGAAGAAAGATTTTTTGCAATGAGACCAAACGGAGAACGCGTAGTTTTAATTGGAGATTACATTGGAGGCAGTTTACTTGCGGATAAAGGGAGTACAACCTTAAATGTTGGAGATAAAGTTCAGTTGGCAGAAGGATTAATTGCAGAGGCAACAGATTAATAATTCATAGAGATTAGTCATTCTTATGAACTGAAAGCAATTATGTTGTTCGTCCTGCTCAGATGAAAGGAGTGCTATGAGCCCAATAAGAGTAGAGCAATACGATATGGACGGCCATTTGATAGGGTCTTTTGATATAAAAGCTGGTCAGAGATGTGCTGCAACCAGACAAGATGGAGTAAGGATACTATTAGAGGGTCGGCCTGAAGGAGGTATGGTCATTGATAGAGACCAGAGTGCTCCCATGGTTCCCGATGAAAGTTTAGTGATGTTAAGTGATGACCGATATGCCTTTGGGATATAATAAAAAAACAAGGGAAGCAAAAATGGTTTTGCGAAGAAAACGCTAAGAGAAAGGAGAAAATATGGTAGCACCGAAAGAGACAAAGGAAGAAAATACAGCTGGTCAAAGGGGGAGAGCTAGTATTGTGGACCACAATTTGGATGTTCTAACTGCTTTTTTGTCTGCGGTCAGTGATATGATGGATGCAAGTGAGCATCCAGAGGAAGTCACTGATGCGGCACGATATGCCTTAGATCGCGTTTTTGGACGTCAAGGGGATGAAGCCGGAAATCCCTCAAATGACGAAGACGCACATGACTAGCTTCACAAGGCCTGTCCTTGTGAAGCTAGGTTTTTACCACTATACTGGAAACATGCCCTCCCGCTACCAGATTAAACCATACTGCGCTGATTCTTTTTACCATCTTTACAATCGCGGGGTAGAGAAACATTCTATTTTTAATGATGATCAAGATTACGGCGTTTTTCTTTCCTATGTTAAAACATACCTAGAGCCGAAAGACGAAAAAGGATTGTCCACCATTCTTCTTGATCCTTTATCTTCATCAAAGGAAAAATATCGGGCACAGAAACTTCTTCGGTTAAATAATTTTTTCGGAGAAATTTCGCTTCCATCCTACTGTCTTTTACCAAATCATTTTCATTTTCTCGTTTTTCAAAAAAGCGCAGATGCAATTGATCGATTTATGAATTCTCTTTTCACACGGTTTACGATGTATATGAATAAAAAAAATAAACGAGTAGGACCATTGTTTCAGAGCGTGTATAAAGCGGTATTAGTTGATTCAGATGAGCAACTCCTTTATACGTCCAGGTACATACATCGAAATCCTATTGGAATTCATCGAAGTGGTCGTAGATACATTCGTATGTTAGCGACATATCCCTATTCATCATATCCTGACTATCTAGGAATTCGAAAAACACCATGGGTGGAATCGGAGACTATTCTCTCTTTTTTCTCTACGAAAACAAAAAATTCCTATCAATCGTTTGTCGAGGATCCTGAAGAGACAGAGCGGGAAATTCAACTCATTGGTAAGAAGCTCCCCGAACCTCTGGAAGAATTTTAGCTTCACAAGGCCTGTCCTTGTGAAGCTATTTTTTTGCCACTCGCGGTTTTATTATCCAGATGCCGGCTGATGCTGTGATATACAGCAAAAGGTTGAGGACGAGAACGACGCTTAAACTTTTGGAGATTGCGGATAAAACCGCAACGACTTTTTCTTCCAGCACTCCGGTTATTCCTATCCGGACCCCGGTAACGTACATTCCCGCTCCGATCATCCCCAGAACACTAGCTAAAGGAATAACCCCTTTCATGTCTTCAGTCGAAGAAAACATGGTGTTGGAGATGCAGAATAAGAGGTAAGATGTAAGAAGCAAGAGGTAAGAAGAAGGGGAGGAAAAAAGAACTTCTTGATTATATGCAGCGAGCGTATCTCTCCAGAGATTTGGGAGGATCCATGAAAGTCCTATGAGTCCCATCAGTCCTGTCACAAACGGTGCAAGGCCGATGATGCTTCTTCGAAATGGATCAGTTTCCATAAGTTCCACACTTCCGACAGGAATATTTTCATCCTCAATGGATTCCGGTGCCAGAGTGAGTTTTCCCGTTTTGACGCCCAAAATTTCTGCAGTAAAGAGATGCGACAGCTCATGGATGACGGTGCCGGGAAAAAGGATGATAATGATAGTCGGTATTGCAACGGACCGGTGCCGGAAAAGAAGAAGGAGGGTGTGGTAGAGCTGGTTCGTTAGACGGCGGGAAAGGAGGTAAAGACCGAAGATTTCAGCAATAAGAACCAGCAGGAGTTGTCCCATGAATGCAGTTTACCACAATTCAGAGTGGAGAAATTACTCTATCTCGGATGCACGTGCATGTCAAATAGAGTAAAAATATAAATTATTTAGCTTCGCAAGGCCTGGCCTTGCGAAGCTGGGTTTCTCCTTGGTGTTTTTTTAAGTTATTACGCATTCCTTCCTGTTTTTTTCTATGGTAGTATGATACTAATCCATGAAAAAGCTCAAACCGTTTTTCTTTCCGCTTTTCCTTGTTTTTCTTGTTTTTTCACTGTATATTCCTTTTTTGAACAACGGTTTTGTATCTGATGACATTGGCGGGATCGTAGAGACTGCGCATACATGGACATTTCCAACGGTCGCCGTGACAAAAACCGTGATCCACGCTCAGATGCTTGTGTGGTATGTGATATATAAGTTGTTCGGACTTGCTCCGTGGGCATTCCGGCTGGTAAATATCCTTTGCCACGCGGTATCAGTCCTTCTGGTCTGGGCAATCGTTTTTCGGCTTACCAGCCGCCTTCACCAGGTACCGTCTGGTACCTGGCTTCACCAGGTACCGTCTGGTACCTGGCTTCACCAGGTACCGTCTGGTACCTGGCTTCGGCAGCGAATGATAGCGTTTTTCGCTGCCTCGCTTTTTGCCGTGCACCCTCTTATCATCGAATCCGTGACATGGATCTCCGGAGGCATCTATGCTCAATACGGGATGCTGTTTTTGTTGAGTTTCTGGATATATATTCGTTATGTCATTCCGGACTTGATCCGGGATCCCAGCCGTGTTTCAGAAGCCCAACGGGATGAAGGATTGGTGTCCGGCATGACAAGACAAGCATATTTTCTGTCTCTCATCTTTTTTCTCCTTTCTCTTCTTTTTTCCGAAAAAGCATCTGTGTTGTTTCTCCTGTTTCTTCTCTATGAGTTCTGTTTCGGAAATCTGAAAGAACATTGGAAAAAATTACTGCCGTATTTTATGTTAAGTATTGGTTTTATAGTGTTTTATATTGTTCAGATTCCGGGAAGAGTTGTCGGTGTAGCTAACACGAGCGGAGCAAGCAACATAGAATTGTATAACCCTTTAGTTCAGCTTCCCATTGCCGTTACCTCCTATTTTGAGCTCATTGTCTGGCCTGCCGCTCTTACCCTGTATCATTCGGAAGTGATATTTAGTCAGGCAAACTACATCATCCGGCTGTTGATATTTTTTGGCTATTGTGCAGGTATTGCCGTGACTGCTTTCAAAAACAAAAAACTGTGTTTCTGGCTTTTCTGGTTTCTTATCCCGCTTATCCCGACGCTGACGCCCCTGAAAATTGCCTGGATCGTGGCAGAACGGTACGCCTATCTGAGCGTGATTGGTCTATTTGTACTTATTGCGTATTGGTTTGAATGGGTCATTTTTAGACTCTATACATCTTCTGACGCGCTGAGGTCGCAGAAAAAAATTCATGTGTCTTCAGTTGCAGGCGTTTTCTCTCCATTCATACCATCCTTAAGAGCAAGTGAAGCCACAGAATTTTTTTCCGCTCCCCGCGCTCTCTTGCATTTATTCAAGCTACCCTTTAAAGGTGTCACCTTTAAAGGGGTAACTCAACGCGCTGGTTCCGCATCACGTGCTCATCATGTTTTCCATACCATCATGTGCTCATCGATTCTTCTCATCTATCTCGCGCTCATCGTCCGCACGGTAGTACGTAACCGCGATTGGACGAATGAAGACACTCTCTGGATAGCTACAGCACAAACTTCGCCGTCAAATCCGTATTCCTGGAACAACATGGGCGATGTCTACAGCCGTCATGGCGACAATATAAAGGCTGCGGAAATGTTTGAGCGGGCTATTGGGCTCAATCCCAACTACGCAGATCCTTACCACAATCTTGGGGAAGCGTACCGATCTATGGGGGAAATCGGCGATGCGATCTTGATGTACCAGAAAGCCCTTTCTCTCAATCCCGCTCTCTGGCAATCCCATAAGGCCCTGGCGGGCATATATTACAGTAAAAAAGATTATAAACAGGCGCTTTTCCACGTAGGGGAAGCACTCAAAATCGTTCCTGACAACCGGATGCTCCAGCAGGCAGCAGAGGATTTGCAGAAGCTCCAGTAATTAGCTTCGCAAGGCGAGTCCGCCGGCCGGCGGATTGCGAAGCTACGTTTTTATCTGGCTCTCTCGTATCCGGTCTTGACATCTTCACCCCTTCGTGTTGTGATAGATTATGTACACCGATTACCCCAGTATCAGTCCCGCTTTGCGGGACGATACGGGGTGACTGCTCACTTTTTGTATGCAAAAAAAGATCACCACTGCCAAAGCTGCAAAAACGCTCGGCGTGTCGCGCTGGACTCTTAGGCGGTGGGGTGATAAAAAGCTTCTCCCTTTTACCGTTTCGCGCTCCGGGTACCGGTATTACAAAGAAGAGGATTTGAACGGCCTTAAAGAAAAACATTCCATTGTCCGCGTGGTGTCGAAGAAACCGAAATTGAAGATGCAAGGGAAAATACCAGCGGTCGAATCTCCCTCCCGTGATGAGACCCTTCTTCTTCCCGCAGCCCCCAAGCCTCTCGTTGTTCCGACGGCTCCTCCGCCGGCCGGCGGACCGCCTCCTCCTCCGAGGAAGAAATCCGTCTTGTCGCACCTTTGGAAAATCCTTCCGTTTACCGGAGTCGCGGTGTTTCTTTTCTTCGTTTTTTTTCCGGCCAACATCCGTCCACAGACGGTTAAACAGCATCAAAACATCCTGGGTTTTGCCATAGAGGAACCATCATCAATCTTTCCCTTATTGTCGTTCCGGGATGTGGTGCTGGCTGCTGCCACGGATTCCAGTGACCTAGCTGGTTCCAGCGTGCAGTTTTTTTTGTCTGAAAAGACGGAATCAGCAGACAGCATGCTCTCCCCGGATGGGCAGATTCTGGAAAGCGGGAACAGTATCTACTTAAGCAGTATGACCAATTTCGCAAGCTTTGAAGACAGTCCGTTTGCGTACCTGAACGGATCCCATGGGCCGGCCGGACCGGTAGCGATTATTGACAATGCAGATACGCTGAGGAGTCATCCGTTTTTTGCCAATGTCCACAACGGAGATAAGCTCCTGATGTACAAAGAAGATGCAAAAGCAGTATTGTTCCGGCCGCTTACCAATGAAGTGATCGCATTTGCGCCGCTTGACGCCGTTCCGTCTACATCCTATCAGCAGATAAACGGCTATCCGGTGGTGGCTCTCCGAAACGGCATGGGAACGCCCTATGACATGAAGACGTTTGAAGCGGAATTGACCTACATTGAGCCAAACAGCGTGGTAGTGGATAACCAGAACGCCTCCAGAAGCGGCTATCCCGGGTCGCTCATTGTGGACGTGGTTGGAGATAAAAAAGAAGAAGCCCACGCGCTTGCGTATAAACTGAGGCTGATAGTGTCAGAGCTTCCCGCAGGGGAGTTCCGTCCGCCGGCAGGCGTTGACTTTCTCGTTATATTGGGCAAAGACCGCGTCCCCTTGATGAACTTTATTGCACCAACCTCCACTGCTTCTGCTGCTCCGAAGCAATAAAATGAGCTTCTCAATCAGATAATTTTCATACTTGACTATACGAAATATCGGGTTAAAAGAATAGTCGCATGCACAATTTTCTTGATCGAAACAGGGCGAATTTCATTCTGTCTGTCTCACAATGTCCAAGTTTGTCCATATTGACGAAGGCAGGTGCCATCGTTCATAGTAAAGAGAATGAGGCAATTATTTTTTCTTTATAGAGGCCGTACCTCGTACATCTCGTATAGTAGGAATATATTCTTGTGTTGCATTTTTCTCTTTTTGCCTTTTTCCGTTCAGGCACAGCAGACATCTTCCGGGGTCGCCGTGTCCCTTCGGTTTTCTACGGCCGATGTTTCTGACGGGGATATTGTCTGCAACACCCCCGAAGGCGCGATTCCATGCCGGAAACCGTATGATTCGACTATTATCGGCGTTCTGGTCCTCTCTCCTGCCGTGTCCCTTGAGCGGATTGATGCCACAGGTTCAGCAACGATGCCCGTCATTTCTATGGGAAAAGCATATGTCCGCGTGAGGAGCATTGAGGGAGGTGTGAAAAAAGGCGATTTTATTACCAGTTCCGAAACTCCCGGCTTGGGGCAAAAGGTAGAAAAGAGCGGATACATCATCGGCATTTCCTTGGAGGATGCGGCGTTCGCGACGGGAGAAGCGGAAAAAAAGATTTTGGTAGCCCTCAGCATCCGGCCGGCTTTTTTTTCAACGAATGCAAAATCCAACCTCATGCAGCTCATCCGTGAAGGAGTGGAAGGGACGTACACCAGCCCCTTGTCTGCCTTGCGGTTTATTCTGGCTGCGGCAACGACGCTTCTTTCCGTCATTCTTGGATTTATTTATTTCGGCAGAGTTGCCCGATCAGGCGTTGAGGCAATCGGGAGAAACCCCTTGGCCGGCAAAATGATTCAATTGTCCGTTGTGTTTAATATCCTTTTGACGATCGGCATTATGGGAGCAGGCGTTACCATATCGTATTTTATTTTGGTGTTTTAAGAAGAGGAGGAAATGAATGTTTTTGTCATCGCGAGCGTTAGCGACGCGATCTTTATAATAAAGATTGCTTCGTCTCCCGATGTGACGTCGGGATCCTCGCAATGACATGGGATAGTATGTATAACTCATCTCAAAACCTTTTTGTGTCATTTCTCGCCTGCTCCGCCAGCCGGCGGATTGGCTCGAAATGACGAGATAAACCGTGTGGTTTTGAGATAGGCTCTAAAAGGAGGAACCGTATGGATTTTATATTACTCATTTCAGTCATCAGTCTTATACTCATCAGCATCCTGTACGGTACATTCCTCCGCTTTGTCAAAAAAATGACGAGCGATCAGGGCAGAATTCTCTCCCGTACGAAAAAGCAGGCGGAGATGATTGTTGATACGGCCGACAAGCAGGAATGGGAGTTGGATGAAGCGCTCGCCGCATCGCGGGAAAAAATGGTGGCAGCGTTTGAGATGCAGGTTGCCAGAGATGCCACACGCATGGAAGAAGAGGTGCATTCCCGGTTGGCGGAAAAGATGAACGCAGTTTTTTCCCGTGTGGATGGAGCTGTTGCAGAAGCGCTCAAAAAGAGCGACGCGGATATCAGAGCGTACAAAAAACAAAAAATAGAAACGCTGGACGGTGAGGTGCGGAAGGTTATCAAAATTGCAGCAAAAACGAGTATTGCGCGCGGGTTACCGCTTGAGGTCCATGAAAAAATAGTGGAGCAGGCGCTCAAGGAGGCTGTCAGTGACATCAGTATCTAATCCATTCGCAAGAGAGATTATTCCTGAACTGACCACGGTCAAAGAGCGGGATGCAGTCCTTTCCCTCTGTGCTGTGAGTCTGGAAAAAATTCCGTCAGAACAGATGGTTGCCGAGGTATTGGGAGGATCAAATCTTAAACTGGAGCAGCGTGTTTCCGCGTTTTTTGCCGGACATCCGACACGTTTGAGTTTGCAGGAAGGCATACGCGCTCTGGAGCGCATACCGGTTGTCCGGCTGACTATCGCGTTCACGCCGTCTGACCAAGCAGTTGTCCGTTGGCAGAAACTCTGCAGCGACGGGCTTGGCATCTCATGTGTTTTGGAGATTATGAGAGAACAGGACATAGCAGCCGGAGCACGTATTGACATAAACGGCAGACTATTCCGGTTTGTTTTGGGAGATGAGATAGAAAAGTGATGACAAACATTTTACTTTTATGACCACCTTTGACACTCTTATCAAAGAAACCAAAGAGATCGGCCATGTCGCGGCTGTGTCCGGCACGATCGTATTGGTTGACGGATTGCCGGGAGCCTCCTGCGATGAGATGATCGTCTTTGAGACAGGACAGACGGGACTGGTCAGGAGTTTAGGGGAGGAGACTGTTTCCGTCATCGTTTTTTCCCGTGATCCTCTGAAAGTCGGGACGCGGGTGGCCCGCACGGGAAAAGAGATGATGCTGTCCGTCGGAGACGACCTCATCGGCGCTGTCATCAACGCTTTGGGCAAACGGTACACCAACGCGACGGGTACCCATGCCGCCGGAGACGGAAAGCCGATATTTACGGATCCGCCGGGGATTTCGGTGAGAAGAAAAATCACCCGCCAGATGGATACCGGGATTGCCCTCATCGACAGCCTGGTTCCCATTGGTTTTGGTCAGCGCGAACTTATCATTGGAGATAGGAAAACCGGAAAAACGCAGATACTTCTCTCGGTGCTCGAAACGCAGGCCAAAGCCGGCACGATCTGCATCTATGCTGCTATCGGCAAACGGAAAGGCGAAGTCAAGCTCATTGAAGCGTTTCTGAAAGAGCGCGGCATCCTGGAGCATGCGATTATTGTTTTTGCCAGCTCCTTTGCCTCACCCGGCGAGATTTTTATCGCGCCTTACACTGCGATGATGATTGCAGAGTATTGTAACGGCCTCGGCCGAGACGTCCTCCTTATTTTGGATGACCTGACGACGCACGCACGGTACTACAGGGAACTGTCTCTTCTGTCCAAACAGTTTCCCGGACGCGATTCATACCCGGGCGACATATTTCATATCCATGCAAAGCTTCTGGAGCGGGCGGGAAACTTTCTGTGCGGGAAAGGAGAGGCGGCCATTACCGCTCTCCCTGTTGCGGAAACCATAGGATCTGATATGACCGGCTATATCCAGACCAATCTCATGTCCATGACGGACGGCCATATCTTTTGCGACAGCGATTTGTTTTTCCGGGGGATTCGGCCTGCCGTCAATCCGTTTTTGTCCGTCACCCGGGTGGGGAGGCAAACGCAGACGCCCTTGGGCAGGGATATCAGCGGATCGGTCGTGAAAATGCTCTCAGGGTATGAAAAAGCGCTTGGCTTTGTTAGGTTTGGCGCAGACGTGTCAGAAGAGCTGAAAAAAACGTTGGCAACAGGCGAGGCGCTGTGGCAGGTATTTTCCCAGGGAACCGGTGACATTATCCCAAAACCCCTCCAATACGGACTCATTGCCCGCGCGTACAGCGGACAGTGGGAAAAAACGACGAAAGAAACAATGATCAAAGCATATCATACAAAAGCTGATGTCAGGAAAAAAATAGAGACAGCGGTTGGTGAAAGCAAAACATTGGAGGAGCTGATTGGAAAAACCAAAGTCAAAAGTTAAAAGTCAAAAGTCAAAATTGCAAGTTAAAAATCAAAAGTTCAATGCTTTTAACTTTTGAATTGTACTTTTGCCTTTTGAATTAAAACTAAAAATATGTTTAAAACCGACTTAAAAAGCAGATGTTACAAATTTAGCCTTGCAAACATTGCTTTAATTGATTCTCTTCCAAATAAAAGAGTTGTTTGGATTATTTCAGATCAGCTACTGCGATCAGCAATGTCCATCGGTGCAAACCTTATTGAGGGGAGAGCTGCTAGTTCCCGTTTGGAATATAAGAAGTTTTATGAGATAGCCCTGAAAAGTGCCAATGAGACAAAATACTGGCTTTCCTTATTGAAAGATGCAAAGTATGTAGAATCATCAAAAATTGACCCTTTAATCCAGGAAGTTACGGAAATTGCCAATATGCTGGCAACTGGAGTTATTAAACTGAAAAGCAAAAACTTTTGAATTTTTACTTGTACTTTTAATTTTTGCATTTTGACTTTTAACTTTATCTTTTGATATGAAACTGAATAGTTTGATATATCAGGAACAACAGGAAGTCGGGGATGTGAAAGCCATGGTTGAAGTCTACCAGGAGATCTCTGCCATGCGCATGCAGAGCGTTAAACAGGCGATTCTGAACGCGCGCCAGTATTACGAGAGCCTGGCGCTTCTGGTTCGGGAAGTCCGTCCTTGGCTGCGTATGAGCTCAAACACCACTAAATCTGTATCAAATACCAATAAAACTATATCTAAAACCGCACTCTTTTTTTCTGCCAATACCGGACTTTACGGAGATATTATCGAGAGGACCGGCAGGGAATTCCTTGCGTATATCAGAGGCGAGCAGTCGGATGCGGCAGTCGTCGGGCAGGCCGGGAAGCGGATCATTGAATCGGCACGCACCGGACGGTCCATCACGTATTTTCCCTGCGACGACGCGCATCCCACGAAAGATCAGATTGTCGCGATCGTTGGCTACGCCCAGACCTTTGACCATGTGGAAGTGTTTCATGGCCGATTTCTCAACCTCGTTTCCCAGGTGCCCTTCAGAAGTTCGCTCACCGGAGAAAACGTCGTTTCGCATGCTCTCGGAACTGATTGGAAGAAAACGTCGTTTTTTTACTTGTTTGAGCCGACGACAGCAGAGATTACTACGGTCATTGAGGGAGAAGTGCTCGCGTCAGTCATCGAGCAGATCCTCCATGAATCGAATTTTTCCAAATTTGCCAGCCGCATGATACATCTGGACCGCGCTCTTGAGCACATTGATGAGCGGTTGGACATGATCGGGCGGCAACAGCGCAGGATGTCCAGGCGGATGGAAAATAAAAAGCAGCTGGCACGGTTATCCGGGAGGCTCATATGGCAAACGTAAGTACGGTTCTTTCCATCAATGGTCAGATTGCAAACGTCCTGTTTACCGGCTATACGCCTGATATAGGGGAAATTGTACGTCACAGGGAGATACCTGATATCATGCTCTATATTTACGCCTCGTCGGGATCACCTTTTTCCTATTATTGCTTTATCCTTTCGGGACTCAGGCACCTCTCCCGCGGCATGGCGCTCTCTCCTACCGGCACCCTGTTATCCGTCCCCGTGGGACGTGCGGTCATCGGCCGGGTCTTTGACGTGTACGGCAATCCGGTGGACGGAGGGAAAAAGCTGATCGGCAAAAAAAGGCCGGTATATCTGCCTGCCCCTTCCTATGACACGATTTCTGTCACGAAGACCGTCTGGGAAACCGGCATTAAAGTCATTGATTTTTTCGCTCCGCTTGTACGCGGAGGCAAAATCGGGTTGTTCGGAGGAGCAGGGGTGGGCAAGACGATCCTTTTAACCGAAATCATGCATAACATCGTGATGCTCCCATCCTTCGCCCCGCATAGCGGGGCTTCCCCCTTCGCTAAAGCTTCGGCGGACAAGTCGGAGGGCAAGGAAAAAACGGTTTCCGTGTTTGCCGGAGTCGGCGAGCGGTCGCGCGAGGGTCAGGAGCTGTTATCGGAACTTTCTGAAAAAAAGGTTCTCCGGAAAACAGCGCTCCTGTTTGGCGCTATGGGCGCAAACGCGGCCGTACGGTTCACGACAGCGATGGCGGCCGTAACAGTTGCCGAGCATTTCCGCGACAGGGAAAAGCGGGATGTCCTGTTTTTTATCGATAACGTCTTCCGGTTTGCCCAGGCCGGCAATGAACTTTCCACGCTCACCAACGCCATTCCTTCCGAGGACGGATACCAGCCGACGCTGACCTCGGAAATGGCCCAGTTCCATGAACGCCTGGTGTCGACGGACAAAGGGGTGGTGAGCGCGATTGAAGCCATTTATGTTCCCGGCGATGACCTCATGGACCAGGGCGTGCAGGCGATGTTTCCGTACCTTGACTCCATTTTGACCCTGTCCCGCTCCGTCTATCAGGAAGGACGGCTGCCGTCTGTTGACATCCTGCATACCTCCTCGTCCATCCTCAACCCCGATGTCGTCGGGGATCTGCACTATAAAACCGCTATTGAGGCCCACGCAATCCTCAAGAAAAGTGAAAATCTGGAGCGGATGGTAGCCTTGGTCGGCGAGTCTGAACTATCGCAGGAGAACCAGACTATTTATAAGAGAGCCCGCAAGCTCAAATGGTACATGACCCAGCCGTTTTTTGTCGCAGAACCCCAAACCGGCAGGAAAGGCGTGTATGTGGAGCGGGAGCAAACCGTGAAAGACGTGGCGGGGATTTTGAGCGGAGCGTATGATGATGTACCGGATGAAGCGTTATGGTATATAGGAGGAATTAATTCAAAATTCAAAAGTTAAAAGTCAAAAGTGCAAGTAAAAAGTTAAAAGTATCGGAACTTTTGCATTTTGAATTGAAATTTTGACTTTTGCATTTTGACTTTTGACTTATGGATAAATTACAAGTAACTATCCACACCCGCGAGGGAGTGGTCTATTCAGGCTCGGCATCCGCTGTGTCGGGGAAAAACCATGTCGGACTGTTTGACGTTTTGCCCATGCACGCGAATTTCGTGACCACGCTCTTTGAATCCATCACCGTCCACGTCCCTGACAAAGAACCGTTTACCCGCACCCTTGACCGCGGCCTCCTCTGGGCCAGAGGAGGCAACATGATTGATATTTACATAGGAATTGGAGGGGAAGAAAAAATTCCCGCCTACGTCGAGGCTCCAGCGGGCAGGCAAAATTCAAAAGTAGAATAGATTTTTGTCCCAGTTACGGTATGACAAAAGTTGTTTACTATTTGACACCTAAAAACGAAAATCCGGTAAAAGATTTTCTGGAATCGCTTTCCAAAAAACAGAAATCTAAAGCTTTTCGCATCTTTACACTGTTTTCAACATATGGCCTTTCCTCCGTCATTCCCCATGTCAAAAAGTTGTCGGGTACTCCCTTTTGGGAAATTAGGATTCTGGGAAGCGATAATATCAGGATTATGTATGGTACTGTCAAACATGATCAGATTTTAGTCCTCCATGGTTTTATCAAAAAGCAGCAAAAGACACCTGAGAGGGAAATGAGATTAGCCTCACTAAGATACAAACAGTGGCTTGACAAATGATATGTTTTAACATATCATACTCCTATGAGAACATATTACACGTTTGAGGAACATCTGAAAGAAAGTCTGAAAGACCCTGAATTTAGAAAAGTTTGGGAAGACAGTGAAGTGGAATACCAACTGGCTTGTCAACTCATTGAAAAGAGATTAGCCCGTAAGATGTCGCAACGGCAACTTGCTAAAAAAGCAAAGACAACACAATCCGTTATTTGCCACATTGAAACCATGGATGCCAACCCTTCTCTTTTTCTCCTGAAGAAAATTGCTTCTGCTTTGAACACAACTATCCATATCACGTTATAGGATCTTTAAGGGCAACAGTTCAGATTGTGAAGGGTATATTATTCGTATATTCGTCGTGTTTATTCGTTATTCGTTGATGGATTTCCCCTTGACACCCATTATTATTATATGGTTATCTACATATAGTTGGAAAAAGTTGGACATTGAATCTGAATTTTGTCCACGTTTTTCCACTGACCCGCGCCCTGCCATGAAATCACCAGGAGACACAGACGTTATTTCAATTCAGAAAGCCGCAGACATCCTTGGCGTCACCACCAAAACGCTCCGGCGGTGGGAAGCCAAAGGGGTTCTGGTCCCCACGCGAACCGCCGGCAACCAGCGCCGGTACCTGGTATCCGATATCCATGCGTTTCAGAATAAGAAAGGTGCAGCCGATAGTTCTTTGAGCCCTTTTCACACGGTGGGATTACAAGACTCCGCCTTCCGTTTTTCCTCCTCCCTCTCCTTCATGCAAAAAAGCGTCATCGGTCTTTTTAGCCTTCTTCTCCTGATCAGCGGTTCAGCAGTTTTGGGGTCCCGCATCGGATCTGCCGTGAAAAAAGAGCACACGTCCGTTTTAGGCATAACGGAATCCCCCCAGCGGTTGTTTGACGGGATTCCCGAGGGAGCGGTCTTGGCAGCCAGCGACGACAGCAGGGAGTATGTGATGAAAATCAACATTCCGGCCCAGCTTTACTCCGGCATGACGGTGGAGGGGGATTCCATCATCAAAGGGAACGTTGATATCGAAGGCGTGGTGACTGCAGAGAACCTTTCGGATTTTTTAAGCGGGCTGACGGCAGGCGGAGGCATCAGCGTCACGTCAGGCGCGACGCCCACGATTGCCAACATGGGAGTATTGTCCGTCGGCGGGAAAACCGGAGCAGTGACCCTCACTGCAGGGTCCGGGATCACCATTGACGGCACCACGATCAGCGCCAGTTCAACGACCAGCACGAGTACCACGACAAGCGTCAATGCGTTTCAGACCATTGACGTGGACGGGACGGCAATCACCGCGGGAAGCAAAGACACCCTGTATTTTGTCAGCGGCACCGGCATCACGCTTTCCACAAGCGGAAAATATATTACGGTCACCAACAACATGAACTCGCCCCTCACCGTTTCAGAGGGCGGTACGGGACTTGCCAGCTATACCGCAGGCGACATGCTGTATGCATCCGCGGGAACCACGCTTGCCAAAATAGGAATCGGGACTGCCGGACAGGTTTTGACGATAACCGGAGGCGTGCCGGCGTGGGGAACTATTTCGGGAGATGCGTGTACGAATTGTCTTGTGGCTGATCCCTCTTCAGCGCAGGTTGTCACGCCGACTGCGGACATCGTTGGATTTTCCGTGCGCGGGGCAAGCGGAGGCACGTCGGATATTTTTACGATAAAAGATTATGCCGGCACCAGTACGTATTTTCAGACTACTTCCGCAGGAAATCTGGTTTTAGGCAATTCGACGAGCAATACAGTCGCATTTACCAGCCGCGTTGCGTCAAACATCATTCCCTCGACCGGATCCCAGTACGACCTCGGCTCGTCGGACCGGCGGTGGAAAACGGTGTACGGAGATGATGCGAATTTCACGAATTTTTCCTCGTCTACAACCACGATTGCCGGAACGACGTCGGAAGATTTTCTCATCAACACCGATTACGCGGCTGATGACGGGCAGAGCTCGACACTCTCGTTTGAACGCGGAAGTCCGGCGGTGAATGCCCAGCTCAAGTGGAACGCAAGCGACGTGTCCGGCATCAACCGGCTTTTTTCCTTCAACGCAGGACTGTACATCAATCCCGATACGGGGATTTACTCGTCCGGAAAAGCCTCGTTTATCGTCAACCAGCCGTTTTCCGAGGATATTTTGACGGCATCCGCATCAGGTGTTGGGAAATTCGTCATAAAAAATTCCGGGGCCGTGGGTATCGGCACGACCAACCCGACCGGCATGCTGCAGGTTACCGGCGATGAGGTGCGGATCGGAGACGGAGGAACTGCTGATTACGCGTCAGCAGACGGCGACCTGTATGTTGAAGATGCCTTGGAAGTTGACGGCACGGCGTATGTAGGAGGGTTGTACATCGCTGGGACGCAGGTCACCGCAACGGCGTCTGAATTAAATCTCATAGACGGAACGACGGTGACATCAGGCGGAGTCATGTTCGGCGACGGGACCAAGATCACGCAGGACGCGGCAAACTTTTTCTGGGATGACACCAACAACCGCGTCGGCATCGGGACAACCGGGCCTTCGGCCGGACTCCATGTACTGGGGACTACCGAGCAGCTGCGCCTGGGCTACGACTCCAGCAACTACATGTCGTTCACCGTCGGCTCCGACGGTACGCTGACCTTGTCCGACACGGGGAATACCGTTGTAGCGTTCAGTGATGCGCAAGCAAATTTTTCCGTGCCGGCGCAGTTTTCCGCCGCCGGCGACGTGACTATAGCATACGACCTGATCTTTTCCAATCAAACCAGCTCGAATATCAACAGCTGGGGGCCGTTGCAGATCACGTCGGGGGAAAGTTTTGAAAACAACAATTTGACCCTGAAAACCTACGGCACGGGCGATCTCTTTGCCGACATCGGAGGAAATTTTATCATGCAGAGCGCGGATCCTGCGATGGTGTTTGATACATTAACTGCTACTGATACCGACTTTTGGATGGGTATTACCGAGGATGCGGGGGGAGATGATGATGATGTCTTTCAGATCGGGAAAGGGACAACGATCGGGACGACGCCGTATCTCACCATGGATTACTACGGCAGAGTGGGCATCGGGACGACTGTGCCAACCTCACGCCTGCAGGTTTCCAATTCCGGGCAAACCGTTCTTGGGAAGGCGCTCGTTGCTTTTGACCAGTACGAAAATCAGCCGATCCTCGTTGCTTCCGCTTCCGGAGCTGCAAAATTCATGGTGGATTACACAGGGAATGTGGGTATTGGTAATACTGCCCCGGCAGGACTTTTGCAGGTTGGTTCATCGGCAACGGCCTCCTTCGTTGTCACTTCGGCGGGCCATGTCGGCATCGGGACGACGAGCCCGGGTACGCTTCTGGATATTGGTAACGCAGCTGACACTGGTAGTTTGAGAGTTGAGGGGACAATTCTGGACATCAATTCATTGGATTTCATAGGAGCAGGGGGAATGTCAAGCGGTGGCTCTAGTGACTTGACGCTTACGGCTGGTGGTGGTGATGTTTTCTTTTCCAATACAACCACTCTAAACATAGGTGGCAACGGAACAGATGTTGCGTACAACATTATAGGTGACACTAATGCTGGAGCGTCGAGCAGGATGAATTCAGACGACGATTTCCTAATTGAAGGTGACTTTGATGTTCTGGGTACAACATACATGAACGGCAACGTCGGGATTGGGACAACCGCTCCGACGGACAAGCTGGATGTTTCAGGAGGCGTGAAAGTCGGCAGCGGATATGCAGGGATCGGGACCACGGCGCCGGCAAATGGCATGATTATTCAGGGGAATGTTGGAATAGGGACAACTCAGCCGGGGTATACATTTCAGGTACAAGTTGATGCGAGCAACCAGGGGCATGTCAATCCGGACGGAAGCTGGTCGAATGGATCTGATGCCCGGATTAAAACCAATGTCCTTACATTAACTAAGGGGCTGGGAACCGTGATGGGTTTACGTCCTGTCACATACAACTCAATCAGTGATCCGACAGGGGAGAGGATGGGACTTCTCGTCGGGTTTATTGCACAGGAAGTTGAGGAGTCATTCCCTGAAGCAGTCGATACTGATCCGGTAACCGGATATAAATCCATATCCTACACCAAGTTCATCCCGCTCCTGACCTCCGCCATCCAGGAGCAGGAGCAAAAATTAGCTTTGCAAGAGTTTACCCTGAGCAAAGTCGAAGGGGCCTTGCGAAGCTGGATTTCAGAAAGTGATTCCCAACAAAAAACTCCCCCTGCGGAGAGTTCTTTGGACAGCAACTCCGATGAATTGCAACCGAACCTGTCAAGTCCTTATTCTATAGCAACATCCACCCCGGAGTTCAACATTGTATCTTTGGCGTCTTTCTCCGGTTCTCTGTCAGGTGCGACCCTTTCCGGGTACCAGTCGGTACCCGGCTTCGCAGGATTTCTTTCAGGTCATGACCTGCCAAGAACGCTTGCTACCTGGCTTACTGACCTTGTCATCGACGGCTACACGCTCTTCAGAAAATCCGTCGTCTTTGCCCAGTCCGTGCTCTTCCAAAGTCCGGTACATTTCCTTGGCAGTGTTTTCATCCACGGCCATGTGATGGTCGGCGGGGATACTGCGGGAATTGCAGTTATCTCCCAGTACACCGATACGGTGTCGGTACTCTTTAGCCAGCCCTACGAGGCACCGCCCCTCGTGACCGTGAGTTTGACACTGAAATCAGCCACAGACAGCGCGGCGTTTCTGGACGAGGGGCACAGGGCAGTCGTCACGGATGTGTCGGAGAAGGGGTTTGCGATCCACGTGCCGGAGCCGGCACTGCGGGATTATGAGTACAATTGGGTTGCGATATCAGTGAAAAATCCCGTCGTGACAAAGAGTTCTACATACATGTCGGAAGTGATGGCCGGGCACCAGACGGAGTCCGGTTCGGCCGCGACGCCGTCGGCATCGCTGACTCCCGCGCCGACCTCAGCATCTACAGTCATGCCGACTCCGAGTTCTGACAGCGTCGCATCATCCAGTGCGACGCCATGAGACCCATGTGACTCATGAGTCTCATGCGACCCATGCGTCTTTTGAAAACTATGACTACACATCAGAAAACTGGTGGTATAGAAAACACACTCGTCTACTGGCTGGCTGTAGAGATCTCAGCTCTGAATGAGATTTTTTGCGAGCGATATATAGATCGGCATACGCGCACGTATGATCAGATGGTGCAAGCAGCTCGTTCTGGTAAGCAAAATTTGGTAGAGGGGTCACTGGAGAATTCTACAGAAAGCAACCTCAAGCTCTCCGGCGTGTCGCGGGCGAGCTACGGCGAGCTCGTGGAGGACTACAAGGATTTTCTTTGGAAAAGGGGACTCCCGGTCTGGGAGAAAAATGACCCGCGGACACTGTCGATCCGCAGTTGGCGGATCGACACGCATGCGACTCATGTGACTCATGATGCCCATGAGACTCATGGAATTTCTTTCGCTGATGCAGAATCTTTTGCGAATCTCATGGTCACACTCTGTACCAAAGAAGGATACCTTATGGACAGATTTTTGGCAGGAATACATGATCGCTTTGTGAAAGAGGGTGGATTCCGGGAAAAACTTTTTAGAAAACGCATGGAGTATCGGAAGAAAGGAGTCACATGAAACTCATGAGGCTCATGAAACACATGCGACTCATTCGACGCATACGGCGTATATATTTTCATGAGACTCATACGCCCCATCCGACTCATAGGTCCAGTCCTCTCTCTCCCTCCCGTGTTCTCCAAAAAGACCGGTTCCGTGAGTATTTCCGCTATGGAGTGATTTTGGGGATTGCTGTTGGTATAGCAATTCTTGTCTTTAAAACTGGTATCAAAGATGTCCAGGCCATCTGGAGTCCGACTTTGGGTGCGTGGGCGTACCGCCAGCAGTTAAATATCGTCAACTCAAGCTCGGTTTCGCTTTCCGCCAATACCACCATTGCCGTCAGCATAGACACCAAAGCTCTTATCAACGCCGGAAAACTAAAAAGTGACTGTTCTGATTTAAGAATTGCTTACCAGCCATCCGATTCTTCCAACACTGTCCTGACGCACCACCCGGTCTACCCCGCTGCCGGTACCTGCGGATCGTCCACGGCTACCAGAGTTTACTTCAACCTTCAGGCATCTTTGGCCAGCTCCGGCACCACGACATACTATTATATATACTTCGGCAATCCTCAAGCTAGCGCTCCCTCAAATACGGATAACGCTTTTGATATCGGCGCGTCAGACGCTCTTTTGGTCTGCCCTTTTGACGGCGCTGCTACCTGCGCCGCTAGTGAAACTCCCTCCACCTCCTCCGGCGCCATCCGCTACTCTGCCGCTAAATCAGCCTTGTCTTTTGACGGCTTTGATGACAAAGTAGCTGCCGGCAACGTTTCTTCCAGCATCCAGACAATCGAGTTCTGGGTCTATCCCAACTCCACCACCCAAAACCTGATTGATCTCAACGCGACGCAAACAATTGATATTTCCGCCGGCACGGTGCGGGCCAATAATTTCACCGGTGCGACCATCTACGTCAATGGCGCAGCAACATCAACCATTTCGGCCAACACATGGAGCCATGTGGCCATCACGGCCACGACCGCCGTCAGCGCCTCGGCTGTCAACCTTGGCTTGATTTCCTCGACCTACTTCGGCGGTTTGCTGGATGAAGTAAGAATGTCATCCGTTATCCGCTATACAGCTGCCTTTACCACACCCACCACTCCCTTTGTCCGCGATGAATACACCAAACTCCTCTACCATTTTGACGAAAATGGCGACGACCCACGGCAAACGGGTAAAGCGATTGATGATAGCGGCAACGCTAACCACGGCACCATCACCGGGGCAAAATATGTAGATGGACTAGTCGGTGTAGATTCCTCCTCAACTACCGGTTATTTGTCCAATTCGTCCTATTCGTCCCATAATGGCATCTTCCTTGAAGAAGGCACCACTAACAAGATCACCAATCCCTCTTTTGAACACGGGACATATTCCACCAACTGGACCGCCACCACCCAAACGTACTCCCTAAGCGATGAATTCACCACTGCCCGTGCAGCAGGAGCAGTCAATGGCACTTCTGCTGAACCAACTGGGGGAACAAGGACAGTGGTGGATACGGAAAGTAAATTGTCAATAGCTTCAAGTGCTTTGACATTTGCGGGAGGGAAGGCTGCACCTGCTTGGGGCGACCCTGGAATTTGGTATCCAATTCAAACCAGAACTGCAGGTAAAACAATTGTAGGAGAATTTAACAAGTCCGATGATAATTATTTTCATCTTGGTTTTTCTACCAGTGCGAGTGGCCAACCCTCTGATGGTCTTGAAGTATATCCAGTATCAACAGGACTCACGGCAAGACAAAATGATACTATCGTTGCTGTTGTTGGGTCTTATACAACTTCAACTTTATATAAAACTGCTATCGTCTTGAGAGGTACTGGTTATTATTTATTTATAAAGGGTGGAATTTACACGAATTGGACATTGTTGTATCAAACAGCTCTCGGAAGCACAGCAGTTTATCCAGTGATTTCAAGTTACAATTCTATTTCCACCGCAGACAACATCCGCATCCCCACCTCCACCTGGCTTCCTACACCTTTAGCCTATGATACCTTTACCAGAGCAGATGGGGCGATTGGCAGTAGTGAAACCACAGGGCCAGACTCCCAAACTACTCCCTCCCTTGCTTGGACAGGCGGAGCCATTTCTTCCAATAAAAATGTGATTACACCAAGTTTGGGGAGTGAGATGTGGGATGCTCCTGCATCAAGATTTGATAGCGGAACATATGCCTGGACTCCTTTCGGGACAAACACAGTCGCAAATGTAGACAATACACTTCAAATGACTTATGTCGATAACAATGTAGGTGCAATAGAAATATTCAAAGATGCGGATGATTTAAATTCTAATTTGACAGTTGGCACATGGTATCAGTTTTCAGTAGACGCATCTGTAAACATCGGCACGGCATCCATATTTTTTCAAAACCCCGGTACACAATACCTCCCTGCCAGATACGGTGTAACATCAGCAACCCCAACTACATTTACCGGTGTATTTCGTTCCTCAAATGCAACAACCGATTTTATGGGGATGGCTGACCTTTCGGCAGGAAAAGTTGGGGTGTTTGATAATCCTTCCCTTAAACCCCTTACTCTCTCCTCCCTTTTCTCCTCTGTCTCTACATCTGATAAAGATGTGGTGGCAAGTGCGGATGTGACATTAACTGCCGGCACTCAAGCAGGTGTGGTGACTAATTTGGATTCTGCGGGAACGCCAGCTAATTTCCTGATTGCCTACCATGATGGAACTAAGGTTTACTTAGACAAAAACGTTGCTGGAACATATACCAATTTAATCTCTGCCACCACCACCTACTCCGCAGGAGCAACCCTAAGAGTTGTTACCTACCACTCCGATGCTTCTACTTTGAAAGTGAGAGTGTATTACAACAATGCTTTGGTGGGGAGTGAACAGACAGTCACGGATGCTGGGATAATATCAAATACCCTGCATGGGCTGTTCTCCACTTATTCAGGCAATACCTTTGATAATTTTACCTTGTTCCCAAGAGGGTCGGACAATGAATACTCCGATATCCCGGGCGACAATGACGGGCTGGTAACCGTTAGCGAAAACACCACCGCCCCATATTACAAATTCGGCAGTAAATCCCTGAAAGCCGTCTCCACTTACAGCGGCACCGTCACCGCCTCCATCAATGCCGGCAACACCAACACCCATACTTTTTCGGCCTATGTCTATGACGGCACATCAGGTAATGTCGGCGGAACCGTTTCCACCTCGATTGCCGATTTGGTTTTTAACGGCTCACCTGTCACAACGGTTTACACCGACGCAGGAGGTGGCTGGTGGCGTTTGTCATACTCCGGCACACCCACGGCTTCGGCTACCAGTTACGGTGTTTTGGTTAAATCAGGTAAAACGATCTACGTTGACGGGGTTCAGCTGGAAGAAAAAGGCTATGCGACAACCTACGCTGACGGTACTTTAGGCACGGGCTATGCATGGAGCGGGACCGCCAATGATTCGACCAGCACCAGAACTGTTGCCAATCTCCAGTACGCGACATCTTCAAACATCAATGCCGCAGCCGGAAGTATAAGCTTCTGGGTCAAACCGACGACGGCTGTCGGCTCTATTTCGGGAGATCAGTATCTGTTTGATGTAAGATCCGATGCTTCCAACCGGATTGCTCTTTATATGGACGCCTCGGAGGATGATATCACCCTCAACACCAACGGCACGGAAACTTCATCCACCGGCATTACCATGGCGGGAGACGCCTGGCAGCACTTTGTCATTACCTATGATTTTACGGCTGATGCCTACAAAGTCTACCAAAACGGCAATACGACGCCGGTTATCTCCACGACCACGTCCCTAACCGCACCGTCTTTGCCGACCAATTTTAATCTTGGGGCTGATTACAATAATGCCAATAATCTGGCCGGGATGCTTTCGGATATGCGGACTTCTTCCTCTGTTTACACTTCAACTGAAATCAACGAGCTGTACAATGCCGGCTTGGTTTCCAGGCAGGCTACCTATGCCACCGTCACCGTGGACCGATTCACCGATACGCCCAAGGACGGCACAACGACCAATAAAATTACCAATCCCAGCTTTGAGCATGCCACTTTCGGCACCAACTGGTCAGCAACGCAGGTGTATACCCTTGAAGACCAATTCACCACTGACCGGGCCGCAGGAGCAGTCAACGGCACTTCTGCCGAACCCACTGGGGGAACAAGGACGGTGGTGGATACGGAGAGTAAACTTTCTATTGCTTCGAGTGCTTTGACATTTGCGGGAGGGAAAATATCACCAATATTCGGCGACCCTGGAGTTTGGTATCCATCAATTACCAGAGGAGCGGGAAAGATAATAACCACAAAAATAAATTATAATTATAATACGGCACTTTATTTTGGATTTGATACTGGTACGACAGGTAAACCAAACGCAAACGCATTCTTTTTTAATGCAAATAGTGGACAGCTCATGATTTATGAAGGTTCAGCTAATGGGCCACCTCTGGGAACGCTTGCAACCTCAACCGATTATTATTTTACAGTTGTTCTGCGTGGTACTGGTGCATATTACTACATAAAAGGCGGAACATTTACAAACTGGACATTATTATACATATCGGCAATAGATAGTAGTTCTACCCTGTATCCTTCAATAGCTAACTGGAATGGAATCTTTACCGCAGACAACATCCACATCCCCACCTCCACATATCTTCCAGCTCCATTGGCCTATGATACCTTTACCCGTGGTGATGGGGCGATTGGCTCAAGTGAAACCACGGGGCCTGATTCCCAAACCACTCCCTCTTTAGCTTGGACAGGCGGAGCAATATCTTCCAATAAAAATGTGATTACACCAACGCTGGGGAGTGAGGCAGTTACAAACGGTTCGTTTACTTCAGATACAACTGGATGGACTTCGCCAAACGGTTTTGGAACATTGGCAAGTGTCGCAGGTGGACAAAGTGGAAACGCACTAGAAATTACAATGGTATCTTCAGGCGGACAAGCGGCAGACCAACAAATAACTGGATTGACAACTGGTCAATGGATGATTGGAAGCGGTTATATTAAGAGCGGGACATCTGGAAATGAACAGTTTTATTTACAGGCAGGAACAACAGTGGGGGGAGGACAACTAGGATTTGTTGGTGGCACATCTTCTGTATCATGGACACAAAAGTTTTGGGCTTGGAGACAAACTCAAACTAACGCTTATATTAATGTAGATAAATACTCTGCAACCGCTGGAACAATGCTGTTTGACGAAATATCAGTTAAACCCCTCACTCTCTCCTCTCTTTTCTCCTCTGTCTCCACGTCAGACAAAGATGTGGTGGCCAGTGCAGATGTGACGATGACTGCTGGCACACAAGCGGGGGTGGTAACTAATTTGGATTCAGCGGGGACGCCAGCCAATTTTTTGATTGCCTACCATGATGGAACAAATGTTAAATTAGATAAAAATGTGGCAGGAACGTACACCAACTTAATTTCTGCCACTACTACTTACTCCGCAGGAGCAACACTAAGGGTCATTACCTACCACTCTGATGCTTCTACTTTGAAAGTGAGAGTGTATTACAACAATGCCCTGGTAGGAACAGAACAGACAGTAACGGATGCAGGGATAATCTCAAATACCCTGCATGGGCTGTTCTCCACCTATTCAGGCAATACGTTTGATAATTTTACCTTGTTTGCCAGGGGGAGTGATGGGGAGTATGCCGGCATTCCGGCCGAGCCTTCCGACTTGCTCACGGCCACAGAAAACACGACAACGGCCTATGTCAAATTCGGCGCCAAATCAGCCGGTCTGGTTAATTCTTCTGCCAGCTACCCCTTCCAATATGTCGCCAGCGTTAATGCCGGCAACACTAATACTCATACTTTATCAGCTTATGTCTATGATGGAACTTCCGGCAATGTCGGCGGGAAAGTAACCTCGGCCGTAGCCAAGCTCGTCTTTAACGGTTCGGTGGTCACTCCGACTTCGTACTCGAACGCCGGAGGAGGTTGGTGGCGGGTAACCTATACGGCGGCCGGATCAGCCAGCGCGGCTAATTATGGCATTGAGGTACAAGTGGGAAAGACCATTTATCTTGACGGCGTCCAGCTGGAAGAACAGGGGTCGGCTACCGGTTACACCGACGGCTCCCTGGGCACGGGCTATGCCTGGAGCGGGACAACCAATGATTCCACCTCGACCAGAACCGCAGGAGGCAGGGGCCAGAACCCCACTTCCGTATATCATTTTGACGAGGGATATGGCACCACAGCCAGCGATTCCTCTCCGAACCTAAATCATCTGACCCTTAGCGGAGCAACTTGGGTTTCTAATTATTTAAATTTCGACGGCAGCGACGACTCTTTGAGCCGCTCCTTTGACCAGGACTTTGATTTCGGGACCGGAAGTTTTACCCTGGCCGGCTCATTCAAACATCCTTCAACCGTTTCAGGAACCGACACGATCATTGCCCGCTACGGCTCGGCTGGCTTCAAAGTCTATATGAATTCTTCCGGCTACCTCTGTTTTGCCATTGATGATGATTCTTCCTGGGGGCCGGAGGACAGCGCCTGTTCTACTGTTTCATATGCCGACAGCAAGTGGCATAGCTTTTCAGCCGTTAAAAACGGAACAACCTCAATAACTTTGTATGTTGATGGGGTTCAAGTCGGACAAGATACATCCCTCACTTCTACCGGCTCCCTCTCAAGCTCCTCTACTCTGTACGTTGGGGCTGATAGCGATGGAGCCAGCAATTACTGGGCAGGCTATTTGGATGAAATGGCCGTTTACCCGTATGACCGCTCATCCGATCAGGTGAAAATTGATAATCTGGGACAGCAGGTTTCGGTTATCTTGGGCGCCAGAGAGAATGACAATCTAACCGATGGGTTGGTGGGGTGGTGGAAACTTGACGAATCCGCTGGCGGAACAGCAGTTGATTCATCTAGTAATAGCAACTCCGGCACCTACACCAACGGCGCTACCAACGCTGCCGGAAAATTTGCCAACGGAGGAAGTTTTGATGGATCGAACGATAGTATCAATATTACAAACACCAACAATATTATTAATGCCCCACAAGGTTCCGTTTCTTTATGGGTGAAACCAAATTCTGGTTCTTCAGCAAACTATTTTGTTTTTTCACACCCAAAAATTTCTACCAACAGCCGCGTCTATATACAGACCAATTCAACCGGAACACTCCTCAAGGGGGTATTGGGGACTGATACACAAATGGGTACCGCAACCGTTACAGCATCCATTTGGCACCATGTGATAATTACATGGAACGGAACCCAATGCAAATTTTACGTTGACGGGGCCGATTATACTACATCGAGTACTTTTAGTGGACTGACCGATAATAATTCTTCGATCTATTTAGGTTCTTACAACGGCTCAAGTCAAAGCTTAAACGGTGTTGTAGATGACGCCCGTATCTACAACCGTGCCCTCACCCCGGCTGAAGTGGACCAGCTCTACAGCTGGGCGCCCTCTCCGATTGTGAAACTGGAAATGGATGAAGGAACCGGTACTACACTGTATGATTCCTCGGGCAATTCGAGAAACGGCACCCTCAACGGCAATCCCACATGGGACGCCGGCAAATACGGCAAGGGAGTCAAATTGGATGGAACGGGAGATTTTATACAAGTGGGAGATTTCTAACTATGAAACGACATATCAAAATGAAAAACTATACCATTCTAAAAAATCAAACGTATAAGAAATATAAACACATCAAGCCTGTCTATTGTCCATATCTAAAACAAAAAGTTGTTTTTACCGGCCGTGGTTTTTGGCACATGATTTATACAGGGAGAAATAGAAAGAGAGAAACCCGATCCCAGGTATTAAGATTTCAGCTTTTGCCTTTTGCCGTTAAGATTTTGTCTGTTACTTCCACATTGCAGGAAATAGAGGCCAACAGCAAAAGAAGAGTAACTTACTACGGTTTTATTGCCATTATTGATAATTGGAAAATTAAAGTAATTGTCAAGAAAAACGGGACCGGCCATCCGTTTTTTTGGAGCGTTATCCCCAATTGGGTTACTAACAAGAAGAGAGATAAACGATTATTCAAAGGTGATATGGAAAAAGACTAGAAAAGCCTGTCGTCGGTACTACACCATGGTGTGACCGACAGAGACCGAGGTCTAACAGGCAAAAGTATGCTAACAAAATTAACCAAAAATGTCAAGCAGATTTTTTCAAGGCCACCCCTTATGAAGTTCATTGTCATATTTTTGCTATTTGCAGCTTGGTTATTTCATGCCCCGCCTGTCCATGCAGCCGAGCTGTCCAACCAATTCACCCTGGAAATGTGGGTCAAACCGGAAACTTCGGCTGCCTCAAAGGCTATTTTAGGCAAGGCTGAAGAAGTACGAATGTTTACCGACGCTTCGGGCTATCCGGCCTGCCAATTCAAAACCACCACCTGGCAGACGGCCGCGACTTCCGGTACTGCTTTGTCATTAAACACCTGGGCCCATGTAGCCTGTGTGTACAACAAAACCACCTTAAAGCTGTACGTTGACGGGGTGGAAAAAGCGTCAACAGCCCTCACCTCGGCGGTTGACGATACGGCCAATGCATATAAACTGGGACAGGATGATTCTTCGGGCACAACCTATACTAATTTCATAGGCAGTGTGGATAGGTTTTTAGTCTACAACTATGCCAGATCGGGCAAGCAAATTGTCCAGGACATGAACGCCGGCCATCCGGCGGTGGGCTCGCCCGTTGGCTCAGCCTTAGCTTATTATAAATTCGACGAAGGCCAGGGCTCAACAGCCAATAACTCCGGTAACGGCGGTTCATCACTATCGGGCACGATCACCAGCGGGACGTGGAATAATACCGGCCGGTTTGGCAAAGCGCTGACATTCTCTGCCAGTTCTTCGGTGACAACCACCATTACCGACCCGGGTTATTCAAACACAGTTTCCGTCTGGGTCAACCCGTCTGCTTCCGTGGCCAGCAAAACCCTGGTCACGGCCAGCAAACTGACCACCAGCTCTTTATCCAAACCCGTCTACGGAGGCTGTACCGGCACGGCATTAACGCTAAATACCTGGACGCATATTGTCGCCGTCTCCGACGGTTCGGGAAGCTGTAAAATTTACCAAAACGGAGTACAAACGGCCAGCTCAACTACAGGCGTAACTTTTGGCACCAGCATCAATATCGGCGCCTCAAGTTTTGTCGGGGATGTTGATGACTTTAAATTTTACAATTACCCCCTTTCGGCTGAAGAAGTCAAGCTGGATTATAACCAGGGAGCAAGCATGGTGCTGGGAAGGTCAAGCGCCTCCTCAACCGCTGAAACAGCCATTTACTCCGATAACTTCGACCGGTCTGCTTCAAGCGGGTTGGGCGGAAGCTGGACCGGCTCCACCTGGAGCACTTCTTCCAACAAAGCCATCAATACACCTGTTACCTTGGGAAGCGAACTCACAACAAATGGGGACATGGAAACCGGTGATCCGCCAACAGGCTGGCTTAATAATGGCGTAACTG
>Ga0209210_1000651_pt1 | contig 34846 bp, 33 predicted proteins | sample RifGroA1_FD_183991 | JGI IMG/M metagenome (GOLD analysis project Ga0209210, IMG submission 183991) | Contaminated groundwater microbial communities from Rifle, Colorado, USA - Rifle Groundwater A1 (SPAdes) (version 2) | ecosystem: Environmental > Aquatic > Deep subsurface > Groundwater >...
AATTGCCTTGATCAAACGGCACTCCGCCGAGCTTTATGTCTACTCCTCTTCCCGCCATATTTGTCGCGACCGTCACTCCTCCCAATTTTCCCGCTTGAGCGATTATCTCGCCTTCTTTCTCGTGATTCTTGGCGTTTAAGATATTGTGCGGAATCCCTTCTCTGGAAAGATATTCGGATAGCACCTCGTTTTTCTCTATAGAAACCGTGCCGATAAGCACCGGCTGTCCCCTGTCGTGCATTTCTTTAACTTCGCGCGCCAGCGCTTTGAATTTGCCGTTTTCGTTTTGAAAAATTAAGTCGTTGTGGTCTTTCCTCGCAATCGGCTTATTGGTCGGCACAGCGACAGTGTCCGTGCCGTAGACTTTGTAAAATTCCTCGCCGGAAGTCAGAGCGGTTCCCGTCATACCGGCAAGCTTTTTGTAAAGCCTGAAATAATTTTGAAAAGTAATGGAAGCGAAAGTTCTGGATTCTTTCTGAACCTCCACACCCTCTTTGGCTTCAACCGCTTGATGAAGTCCTTCGGACCATCGTCTGCCCGGCTGAAGCCTTCCGGTAAACTCGTCCACGATTATGACTTCCCCGTCCCTCACGACATACTCTTTGTCGCGATTGAAAAGCGCCTTGGCGCGGACGGCGGTTTCAAGATGGTGGACATATTTCACCCCCTTGTCGGTGTAAATATTTTCCACGCCGAGCGCTTTCTCGGCTTTGTTTATGCCTTCGTCGGTCAAGGTGATCTGTTTGAATTTCTCATCAACTTTGTAATCGGTATCTTTCTGCAAATTTCTGGCGATGGCCGCGAATGTGCCGTACAGATTTTCCGAATCAACCGTCGGCATTGAGATAATAAGGGGCGTCCTCGCTTCGTCTATGAGAATGGAGTCCACTTCGTCAACAATAGCGTAATTGTATTCTCTCTGTCTTATGTCGTTAACGATATGCTCAATGTTGTCCCTAAGATAATCAAAACCGTATTCATTGTTTGTGCCGTAAGTAATGTCGGCGCGGTAAGCCTCCTGTCTTGAACACGGCCTCAAAAATTCGTGCACGACTTTGAACGCGCCAAGCTCATCTCTTTCTTCATCTAGCTCTTTGTGCTTTGGATCATAAAGGAAGGATTGATCATGATTCAAAATTCCCACGGATAATCCAAGAAAAGAATAAATTTGGCCCATCCAAACCGCATCTCTTCGCGACAGATAATCATTGACTGTGATGATATGCACACCCTTCCCCGTAAGCGCGTTTAGATACGCCGGCAGAGTCGCGACGAGCGTCTTGCCTTCCCCCGTTCTCATCTCGGCGATATTTCCTTTATGCAAAATCATTCCTCCTATGAGCTGAACATCAAAATGTCTCTCGCCTAAAGTCCTCCGCGACACTTCCCTCACCACGGCAAAAACTTCCGGCAAAATAGCATCCAAATTTTCGCCATTCTTTATTTTTTCTTTGAAATAGGGAGTCTTTAGCGCAAGCTCGCCGTCGGAAAAAGCTTTAATCTCCGCCTCCAACTTGTTGATTTTCTCCACAATCGGATAATAAGCTTTCAATTTCTTTCCCTGCCCGTCCCCAAATATTTTTTTCAATGAAAACATAAGCTAGATACTATCATAAAAATCGGAAACTACCATATAAAAACAGCAAAACTTGACACCGCAATAAAAGTAACTATTGGAACAAGCATGCAAACCAATTGAATTCTGTTGCAATGGGCAAAAAGTGTTTCAGAAGAATCTATCCCGGCTCCAGATATGATTAGATTTGCAAAAGACATAACCAAACCAACAAAAAAGCAAATTTGACAAATTGAGCTTTGCTGTAATAAAATATAAAAATTATGCCTGAAGTCAGGATCTAAAATCATGTATCATAGCGAACGACAAATTCCTCTTTTGGTTGAAAAAGGAGAGGACGGTTTTTATGTCGTTGAATGCCCAATTTTAAAAGGATGCTACGCGCAAGGCAAAACCATTGATGAGGCTTTGCGCAACATAAGAGAAGTTGTTGATCTTATTTTGGAAGAAAAAGAGAATAGAATGATTCTCAAAAATTACAGACCTGTGGAATTTAGTCTTCATACGATTACCGTTTAGAGACTACTTGGAAATGAAATGTCCGAGTTAACAAGTTAATGCTAATTTTGCGTCAAATTATAGCCGTCGGCGGCTAGCTCCAAAACTAATGTCTTATGTGAGTGCAACCGACGGCTATAATTTGAAACAACGAACAAGTTATCAAGTGAAAAGTTATAAAGTTTGTAAAGTGTCGAACGGAACGCAATGACACTCTTCCCCGCTTTTTTCCTCACTTTATAAACTTGATGAACTTTACAACTTTTAATGCGCTAGCCAAACAAGCGAGCAATTAAAGTATATAGTAAATACCCATAAACGCAAAACCCCGCCAAAGCGGAGTCTTACGCAGACATTCGTTCGTCGAGCTAAACATTTGCTCGCACTCACAGCCAATATGTTAGCAGATTTTTAAAATGAAGTCAAGGATTCCTCCCCGCCCTTATCTCTTTTATGAAATATTCGCCTTGTTCTTTGTATTGAGGGTTTATCGCTATGATTTTTTGGATTTCAAGAACGGCGGCTTCGCGCTGGCTGTTGCCGAGATACGCGGCGGCAAGAGAGATATGGCTCTGAATATTATTCGGATCATTATTTACCCTCGCTTGAAGAATCGGGATTATTTTACCGAATTGTTTGGTGGCGGCATAAGCCGAGATTATCTTGTCGTCAATAAAGTCCGTGCCTTGAATCGGCGCCAAAAGTTCTTCGGCAAGCTTATTATCTCTGGCGTAAATGGCGGCTATGGCGTAAATCGCCCGACTCTGATTGGAACTCGTTTCCAATTCAAAAGTTTCCTTGGCCAATTTAAGAGCGTCCGCCGTTTTGCCGCTGTTTATCAAATTGCCTATAATTTCAAATCTTATTGTTTGTTTGTTTGAAGAAAGTTCGCTCGCCTTTTGAAGCCCTTTTAGACCCTGGTCATATTGTTTGAAAGCGGTAAGCATTGAGCCCGTGAACAAATGATATCTGGCATCATCCGGCGTCTTCGCCAATTGTTTTTTCATCTCGGCGACGGTAAGGTCAAAAAAAGCTTGTTTGGTTTCCGGACTGGCATTGCTCACCGAGATTTTTACCGAGGCTTGAACAAGCTGTTCTCTGATTTCCGAATCGCCGAATGAATCGTAAGCCAGCGCCTTTTTGAAAAATTCAAGATTCTTTACCACCCCATCGCCGTAAGGAGTCATCGCTTTTATAAGGGTGCGGGAAGCAGAGTAGCCTTTGTAGTTAACAAAATAAACGGAGAACAAAGCAAGCGCACCGATGGCGGGAATAAAAACAAAGTTTGCGACATTTGGACTTATAGATACTTCTTTTTTCTCTGGCAAACCAGCCGACTGAGGAACCTTTCTTGAATGCACGTAAGCGATAACAGCAAAAAATAAAATGTAACTCGTCACATTGTCAAACACGAAAAGATTTTGGAAAAAATATCCGATTAAGAGTCCTGTTAAAATACTCCCTTCCGCAACCGAAAGATTAGAGCCGTCCCTTTTCCAAAGAGAATAAATGACCGCGAAAAATATGGAAAGATAAGAGAGAATCCCCAACGCTCCGCCTGCCACTAGCCAATCAAAAAAGACATTGTGCGTCCGATCAAACCACTGTTCTTGGTCATACATTTTCGGATTGTAATATTTGTTGAAGGCATAATTGAAATTCTCCTGTCCCCAGCCGAGAATCGGCCTTTCTTTAAAGCCTTGATAGGCCATATTCCAGACCATAAATCGCGGCATTTTAGCAACCTTGCTTACTGAAATGTCAGAGAGGCGCGCGAGAGTCTGGCTACTTTTTACAAAATTACTGTCGCGAAGTGCTATAAAAAGTCCACTGATTGCAACAGTAAACGCCAAAATCACAATTGCCACCTTCCTGACCCACTTCTTTTCTTTTTCTAAGATGACCACCAAAACCGAGCTTATGAAGACTCCTCCGATAAGACCGAGAATCGGCCCTCTGCTCGCAGTGTAGTAGAGAATAACAGTTTGCAAAACGATAATCGCCCCGTAAATATAATTCGCATAATCCGAGAAAAATTCCCCGGCGCTTTTTTTGGCATAATTCCTTCTGATGAGGAAAAAAGTCGTCAAAAAAATATGGAAGAGCATATATATCGCGAGATAAGTGGCATTGCCGAGCGTGCCGTCAACTCTGACCCCGCCTTGATTTATTTTTATAGCTCCGGAAAACTGAAAGAGTCCGTAAATTCCCAAAATTATGCTCACGCCGATTGAGGTGTGGAAAAATCTTGACCACATTTTTTCCGTTTTCAAAACCGAAGAAAAAGCAAAGAAAAGCCCCAAAAGATGAAGCAAAGTGACAAGCCCTTCCATTCTCTCGTAATTGCTCCAGAAGCTTTTATAAGGATTGGCGCCGAAAGCGTCAGCGAGCGCGATGACCGCGACAAAAATCAAAACAGACCGGCTAATCAAGGAGAATTTAGGCCTGTATTTGGCATCGCGGATGGCAAGCACCCCCCAAAGCCCGATAATAATTTCAGCCAAAAACCTGAACGCGAAATTTTTCCCCGTAATGAACGGAAAATACATTGAACTGGAAACAATAAGCGGAATAAAAGGCATTAAAAATAATCCTCCATAAATAAGATATTTGAGAATATTGTTAGTTTTCATTTAAAATTTTCGTTAACTCAATTTCTTTGAATCACAAAACTATCGTTTTCCGTCTTTGCGAGTCGGTATTCCGACGTGGCAATCCAGAGTTTATCGCGCATAATCATGGATTGCTTCGCTTCGCTCGCAATGACGATGTAAGAATATATACAGTTTCGTAATTTAAAGTCAATTTATATAATATACCTTCCCTCGGGTTTTTATACAAGCTGATTAAGACTGATACTTATTGACACCTTTTGATACTTCTATATAATAAGAGTTATGAATCTAGAAATTAAAGCAAATTCAATATATACTACCGCAGAAACTCAAGAAATACTGAAAATAAGCAACAGCACGATAAAAAGACTTTTAAAAAGGGGGGTAATAAGAGCAAACAAAATCGGCGGGCAATACAGGATTTTGGGCAAAGAAATTTTGCGTTTAGTCTCCCCCGAAATTGAAAAGCGGGCTGTAAAATCTTATTTGCGCTTAAAGAGAAAAGTGGCGAGCAGATTAAGCAAATGGTAGATGAACATACAAATATGCAAATAATGCCAATATACGAATGACAACAAATGAAAAAAATAATAATTCGTATTGATTCGTATTATTCGCAACATTCGTATATTGGTATAATGTTTTTATTGGTATATTTATTTTTATGAAAAAAGCTTTGATAACAGGAATCACTGGCCAAGACGGCTCTTATCTCGCGGAATTGCTTTTGGAAAAAGGTTATGAGGTGCACGGAATAATAAGGCGCGCCAGCACCTTCAATACTTCTCGAATAGACCATCTATACACCGACCCTCACATAAACGGAGTTAAACTATTTTTACACTACGGCGACTTGTCGGACGGTAGTAACATAAACAGATTGTTGCAAAAAATAAAACCGGATGAAATTTATCATCTGGGAGCTCAAAGCCATGTGCGAGTCAGCTTTGATATTCCCGAATATACCGGAGATGTGAGCGGATTGGGAACTTTAAGAATTTTGGACGCCATACGAGAAACGGGTATAAAAACAAAATTCTACCAAGCTTCTTCCAGCGAGATGTTCGGCAAGGCGCTGGAAATACCGCTTAAAGAAACCACCCCTTTCTATCCCCGCTCCCCTTACGGAGTCGCCAAAGTTTACGCCTATTGGATAACAAAAAATTACAGGGAAGCTTATGGTTTATTTGCCTGCAACGGCATTCTTTTCAATCATGAATCGCCGCGCCGAGGAGAAACTTTCGTTACCAGGAAAATAACCAGAGGTTTGGCGCGGATAAAACTGGACAAAGAAAAAAAACTTTATTTGGGCAACCTTGACGCCAAAAGGGATTGGGGTTACGCCAAAGACTTTGTGGAAGGTATGTGGCTTATGCTCCAGCAAGACAAGCCTGACGATTACCTCTTGGCCACCAACGAAGCTCATACCGCGCGGGAGTTCGCGGAAAAAACAGCCGAATACTTGGGCTTTGATTTAGTTTGGAAAGGCAAAGGAATTAATGAAAAAGGCTTGGACAAAAAAACCGGCAAAACAATCATTGAGATAGACCCAAAATACTTCCGCCCGGCCGAAGTGGATATTTTGCTGGGAGATTATTCCAAAGCCAAAAAACAGCTTGGCTGGGAACCAAAAGTAAGGTTTAATGAACTGGTGAAAATTATGGCCAAAGCGGATTATGAAAATGAATCTCAAAAATAAAATGAATGAACAAAAGGTGCAATTAATTCCTTCCGATTTGTATGAGAAAATACACATGGCTATGCCGATGGCTTGCGTTGATATAATTATTACCAATATCAATTCTTTTCTCTTAGCCAAAAGAAAAAATAAACCAGCCAAAAATCAGTGGTGGTTCCCGGGAGGAAGAATATTAAAAAATGAAACCCTTGCTGAAGCAGTCGCCAGAAAATCTTTTGAAGAAACCGGATTAAAAGTAGAAATTATTAATCGCATTGGCGTAGAAGAAACGATTTTCCCTGATGGTCCGTTCAACTCTTCAACGCATACAATTAATGTTACCTATCTAGCCAAAGCTGTTAATCCTAAAGAAATAAAAATGGACGAGCAATCAAGCGAGTATGGTTGGTTTTCTGAAATAAACGAGGGTTGGCATCCTTATGTTAAAAATTTTCTTAAAATTGCCGGCTTCAAGTAATATGATTAATTAAATGATGAACAAGAAATCTAAAATTTATATAGCCGGACACAAGGGATTAGTCGGCTCCGCCGTCACAAGACTTCTCCAAAAAGAAGGTTTTAAAAATTTAATACTAAAAACAAGGCAAGAGTTGGATTTGCTTGACCAAAAAGCCGTAACTGATTTTTTCAAAAAAGAAAAACCTGAGTATGTTTTTTTGGCGGCGGCAAAAGTCGGCGGAATTATGGCCAACAAAACATCTCCCGCGAACTTTATTTACGAAAATCTGCAAATTCAAAACAATATTATTCATCAGTCGTATTTATCAGGAGTTAAAAAACTTTTATTTTTAGGTTCAGTTTGCATTTATCCGAAACTTTGCCCCACTCCAGTAAAAGAAGAGTATCTTTTGTCTGATTATCTTGAGCCCACCAACGAGCCTTACGCCATTGCCAAGATTGCCGGACTTAAAATGTGCCAAAGCTACAACAGGCAGTATGGGACGAATTTTATCGCCATAATGCCGGCTAATCTTTACGGATATAATGACAATTTTGATTTGAATAATTCTCATGTATTGCCGGCAATGATAAGAAAATTTCACGAGGCAAAAGCAAGCGGACAAAAAGAAATAACTCTTTGGGGTTCCGGCAAGCCGAGACGGGAGTTCTTGTTTGTTGACGATATGGCGGACTCGTGCTTGTTCGCGATGAATGAATTTGATCCGACTGCGAAGCAAAACGAAAACGGGGAAATATTTTTCAACATTGGAGCGGGAAAAGATGTTACGATAAAAGAACTGTCGGAATTGGTTAAAAAAATTGTTGGCTTTAAAGGAAAAATTAAATGGGACAAAACCAAGCCCGACGGCACACCAAAAAGACTGCTGGACATTTCAAAATCCAAAAAACTCGGCTGGAAACCGAAAACCAATTTGGCGGAAGGCATAAAGATGACATATGATTGGTATAAAATCAGTCAAAAGTCGTAAAGTCCTTAATGTCCGTAAAGTCAAAATTTTATGAAAATAGAAAAATTTGAAGATATTATAGCTTGGCAAAAATCTAAAGAATTAACTCTTTTAATTTATAAAGCGTTTTCAATCGGCAAAGATTTTAGATTTAAAGATCAGATACAAAGAGCTTGCGTATCTATAATGAATAATATCGCTGAAGGATTTGAAAGAAGAGGTGATAAGGAATTTAAACACTTTTTATTTATCGCCAAAGGTTCGTGCGGAGAGGTTAGATCAATGCTATATTTGGCTTTGGATCTTGAATATCTGAACAAAGAACAATATGGTAAATATTATAATTTATCTGTTGACGTTTCAAAATTGCTTTCCGGTTTCATCAAGACTTTATGACTTTCGACTTTATAGACCTTAAGGACATTATGGACAAAATAACTATTATAAAACCAAAGAAAACTTTCAGCCTTAACGACCTTAAGGAGGTCTGGAAATACAAAGAGCTTCTTTATTTCTTCACTTGGCGGGATTTGAAAGTAAGATACAAACAAACATTTGTCGGAGCAGGTTGGGCAATATTTCAACCGTTTGTAACTATGGTTGTGTTCACGATTTTTTTCAGCAAACTTGCTAACATTCCGTCAAACGGAGTTCCCTATCCGATATTCGTGTATACAGGACTCCTTTTCTGGCAATTTTTCTCCAGTGCTCTCGGCGACACTAGCAACTGTCTGATATCAAATAAATCAATCATTACAAAAGTCTATTTCCCGCGGCTTATACTTCCTTTATCTTCCGTGCTAACCAAACTTGTTGATTTCGGAATATCCGCCCTTGTTTTAATTTTGCTTATGTTTTATTACGGCTTTGTTCCAAGACTGGAAAGTGTTTTTGTTATTCCAATAGTCCTAGCTATTTCATTTATGGCATCAGTCGGATTAGGACTGACACTGGCCGCCATCAATGTAAAATATCGCGATGTTCGCTATGCATTGCCGTTCTTCATTCAAATGCTTCTATTTGTCACACCCGTCATCTATCCGGCAAGCATCGCGGGAAAATACTCTTGGCTCTTGGCGCTTAACCCGATGACCGGAGCCATCCAAAGCGCTCGCGCATCGCTCCTCGGCACAACACCGATAAACTGGACACTGATTGGCATTTCTTTCCTCGCCTGCGCCGTGTTGTTGCTTATCGGAATTTATGTATTTAAAAAAGTTGAAAGATATTTTGCGGATATTATTTGAGTCAAAAGTCTGTAAAGTCCTTAAGGTAAAAAGTGTATGAAAAAAGATTTTGATAAATGGAATAATGTAAAAAAGATAACGGAGTTAAAGCTTGACAATTTCGGCATTCACGAGCGCGAAATATGGTGGACATCGTTTGGCGTAAATATCGGAGTGGAAACTGACGGGAAAAATAACGATTTTGAGCGTCCCGCACTTATTATCAGAAAATTCAACAGACAGATGGTGTGGGTTCTGCCTACAACACTGCAAGCAAAGGATGAAAGATTTCACGAAAAATTCACTCTGGAAGATAAAGAGTATTTTGTCGCCATAACACAATTGCGCACCGTTAGCACAAAAAGATTTTTGAGAAAAATCGGTATGATGTCAAAAGAAGATTTTATAAAAGTAAAACAACGAATAATGCGATTTCTTCAAGAAAACGAAAACCCGCCGTTAAGCGGGTCTTCTCGGAGGCCGAAGCCATAATCAAAGCTATGATAACAAACGCAAATAAAATGTCAAGCAACCCTATAATCGAAATAAAAAATTTGGGGAAAAAATACAACATCACCCACCAGCGTGGCGGCTACATTGCTCTGCGAGATGTTTTGATGAATGTTTTGAAAAGCCCTTTGTCTTTTCTTAAGTCAAAAGCTAAGCAAGTCGCAGGAATGGAAACCAAAGAAGAATTCTGGGCGCTTAAAGACATAAATTTTGAAGTCCAAAAAGGCGAAATTATCGGGATAATCGGCAGTAATGGCGCCGGAAAATCCACTCTGCTGAAAATTTTGTCCCAGATAACACCTCCGACATTCGGCGAAGTGGTCATCAGAGGACGAGTCGGAAGCTTGCTTGAAGTCGGCACGGGCTTTCATCCCGAGCTTACCGGTCGGGAAAATGTTTTCTTGAACGGCGCAATTCTCGGAATGACAAGGTCGGAAATGGCAAAGAAATTCGACGCTATAGTCGAATTTGCCGGAATAGAAAAATTTCTAGATACGCCAGTCAAATATTATTCCTCCGGAATGTATGTCCGTCTCGCCTTCTCCGTCGCCGCCCATTTGGATCCGGATATTTTAATCATAGACGAGGTTCTCGCCGTCGGCGACGCGGAATTTCAAAAAAAATGCCTCGGGAAAATGGAAGAAGTTACAAAACAAGAAGGCAGAACAATACTTTTTGTTAGCCATAACATGGGGGCAATAAGGCAGCTTTGCAATAGATGTGTTCTGCTTCAAAACGGTAAAATTATAAAATTAGGCATGACAGAAGATGTCGTTTCCTATTATTTATACGGGCAGAATAAATATGGGGCAGAAACCAGCAGTAAATTTACAACAGACAATAAGACCTCTTTCCCCGCCCAAGTGACAAAAATATGGATTGAAAGTGAAAACGGTATTGAGATTTCAGAATCAGAAATAAAAAAAGATTTAATATTAAATATAGAATACCGAATAGATCAAACCCTAAAGGGACTGGTAGTTGCATCTTTGGTTTCAAGAGAAGGAATGCCGATAATGTATAGTTATGACACAGACGCCGATGAAAGTCTTTGGACAAGAGAAGAAGGGGTCTATCAGGCAAAAGTTGCTCTGCCGTTTTCAATTTTCAAAGAAGGGTCATATACAATTTCGGTATTGATGGGATATGGACAAGAAAATATTACCGACCCAAAGTCTTTCATTAGATTTAATGTGGAAAATAATAGCGACGACTTGACTCATAAAAGTTACAGAAACGATCGACCCGGCTTTATCATGAAAGATGTCCAGTGGGAAACCCGCAAAACTTAATAATTAATTCTTTCAAAAAATGGCATTGGAAAAAAAAGATTTGAAACTATTAGCCGAATTAAGAAAATGTTATCCGAATGGAGATGATCTGTGTATTTTAGGCGATTGTCATTTTCATTTTAACAATGAAGAACTGCATGAAATATGTGGCATTAAAAAAAATAACTCCGACAATCTATTGCGAACCGACCTTGATTCTCTTAAATCGGCTATGAATTTCAAAAAGGCGGAAACATTGGATATAGAAGGGTCGCCGACCATTAAGTTAGATTTGCAAAACCCAATACCAAAAGATTTGGAAAATCGTTTTGATTGGATAATTGACGCTGGAACTCTATTTTGGTGTTTTGATATAGCCTCCGTATGGAAGAATATATTGTCCATGCTCAAAGAAGATGGTTGCGTTTTTCACTTAAATGCGATGAGTGGATATTTCGGCAGAGGATATTATTCATTTCAACCTCATCTTTTTACTGATTTCTACAATCAAAACGGATTTGAAGTAATAACTTTAGCTTTCCGCCTCAGGCCTCCTCATATTCTAATTAAAAAAAGAACTCTGATCTCTAAACTTAAAGAATCGTTTCACAATATTACCGGTTTAGAAAAAAAACTTGACTGGCAAAAAATTCCACAAAAATATATTTTTTTAAATAAAGCGGGGCGTCTTGAAATGAAATTCTCTGATTCTATGGCCGGCATTGAACCGGATATGATACCAAATAACGCAATTGTTGGGTGCTTCGCGCGCAGAATAAAAAAAGTTCCTTTTACTTCGCCAATACCAAAAAAATAATAGCCGAAAAGTTTGTAATGTGAATTGATTATTTATATACTTGCAGTATTAATAACAATAAAAATGCAAAGAAAAACAGATAAAATAGACAAAATATTCAATCTGATTTTTGTTGTCTGTCATCCTGACGATGAAGCGATATGGGTTGGTGGCCTCTTGTCTGAGCTGTCTCGTTTTAATTTCCTAAAAGTCTATGTAATATGCCTTTCGGGAGGAATTTCCGAAAGACTTCAAGAATTCAAAAAGGCCCAAGAAATGGCCGGGTATTTTCAATCTTTCATTTCTGATGAAAAATTAAAGCCGGCAAACGATCCTCTCATCGCAATTTCCGAGACGGTTGAAGAAGGGATGAGAAGCTTCTCCTTGAAACCTGAAGATGTGGACATACTTATCACGCATCCGCCTTTCGGAGATGAACACGGACACCCTCACCATAAGCAGACTTATAGCGAACTTTATCTATGGACTAGAAACAATTCTATTCCTTTCGGATACTTTTCTACTGCCACTGTGCCTTTCTTTAATTTAAGGCCTACATTGCAAAACATGAAAAGGTCGGAAACTTTGCATGTTTTGCAAGTCGCTGATTGTATAAATAATTTGTCTTTATTCAGAAAAATATTTTCAAAATCATTAGGACCATATCATACTCCAAAATACTATCTTCAATTTTTGTCAGAAAAAGAAAAAAAAATAAAAATGCTTCAGTGCTACAATTCAGTCGACCTGGAAAAGTTCAAGAAAGAATACTGTTCATACACTCAAAATTCCGAATCAATCTATATTATTGATAAAGCCGGTCTTGCTCCGTTTGAAGTCATACTAGCTTCAATGGAAACACCCGGAAGAAACTGCCTTTTCCCGCTCCAAAAAAGTTTGTTTAGAAAGATTTTTAATTTAAAGAACTAGAAAAATATGCCTTGTATATTAAAACAAAAAACTTCACAGAGCCCAGGCATTATAACCTTCACTCAGAATGAAGCTCTGTATGGTTTTATGGCAAAATCATCAAAAGTAAAGAAGTATCTTGAAGAAAATTCAAAAAACAGAAAATGGATATACGGAGTCCATATACAAGGCGACTGTTCTTACTTGAAAGAATGGCCGTTAGAGGCATGGCAGAGTTTTATAATGTGGCCGGACACGAAAGCTCCCTTTCTCTCAAATGTGCCCGAAGAAAAACTTATAGATATGAACTGCATAAATTTCATGCCAGACATTGAACCGCCGAAAGACACCGTAAAAAAATGTGATATATGCGTTGTCTCTCGCCCTTCAAAAATAAAAAGAATTACCGAAACTATTTACACAGTAAAGAAGCTGATGACAATAAGACCCGAATCTAAAGTTATTTTCATAGTTTTAGATACTAGAGATATATCAAAAGGAGAAAAAACTTATGAAAAAGACAATGTGGACAGACGCTATTTTGACCTACCTCTGCAAGTTTTTACTTCCGAGGAATTGAAAAAAATTTCTTTTTTATCCTCATCAATGAAGTCTTTCGGCATGTTCCCTGTGTCGCACGATTTAGTGACGGATATTATGGCGAAATCAAAGTTTCTTCTTTTAACATCACACAGAGAAGGCACGCCCAGAGTCATCGCGGAGTCTCTTATGGCTGGAACGCCTTGCATTATTTCAAAAAATTTACGATGCGGCATACTTGATTGTTTAAATGATAAAAATACGCTCTATCTAAATGATGACATTGATTCTGACGCAAGCGCTATAGCTAAAGCGCTGGATAATTATTCTGATTTTTCCATAGACAGAAAAGCTATGGAAAAATTCAGAGCAGAAAAAAATTCGCCTTTTCTTAAGAAGCGCTTAATGAATATTATAACTTCGCTCAATTGCCCGGCTGAAGGAGATTGGTATCTTGAAAATCTCCACTTGAGACTCGCTAGCCACGGAATCAAACACAACTTTCAATTTATGAAAGATGAGGACTCCCTATTCCATTGGCTTGATTATGTCCAACACAATAACCCGTATGATGAAGATGGTTCATGGAGAGAAGAAAAAATAAACAGCTCGTATATTTTGGCAAAAATCAAAAACATTATGGACAATATAACAACGCGCGGAAAGGAATTGGCAAAAAATGCCTTGAAACTAAAACATCCTAAATAATTAACGAATAACAATGCTCACAAAAATTAAAAATAAAATCAACAAAGTTAAAGAGTCCCGTGAGAAAAATGGGTTTGCAAAGATGGTGAAAAAAGCTCGCAAGCATCTTTTTCGAATTTTATGGCGCAAGAGTGGATTCAGCGAATGGAGACTGCCTACGCACTGGATAATGGGTAAAATAGTAGAAATGAAAAAAACTGTAAAGGTTGGCGATTTGCAATTAAGCGTAAACAACCCGGCGGTCATAACATCAACCAAATACCGTTTTTGGTTTGACAATTATGAAAAAGAAGAAAGGGAAGCGATAAATAAATTCCTAGAATCTGGTTATCCTGTCATCGAATTAGGCGGAGGAATAGGAGCTATGGCTTGCTTTATAAATAAAAAGCTGGCAAATCCGAAAAAACATATCGTAGTTGAAGCTAATCCGAATCTTGCTGGCCTGATTGAGGAAAACCGCCTAATAAATGATTGCAATTTTACTATTATAAACAGAGTGTTGGGTTATGGTGGAAATGAAATTTCTTTTTATATCGACAAAATATATGTAAGCGGAAGCGCCAAGAGGAAGACATCTGAATCAATTATCGTCCCCACGATAACTCTGAAGGAGATATTTGATAGATACGGATTTGATGTTGCCGTCCTAGTCTGCGACATAGAAGGAAGCGAGATAGAATTGGTTGACAGGGAGATCAATACTCTTTCAGAGAAAATAAATTTGATTATTATGGAGACTCACTCAAGAATTACGGGCAAAGAGGCAATAGAAAAAATACTGAGGCAGTTGCAAGAGCAAGGATTTGAAAAAATATTTGCCACAACAGATGCAATCGTTTTTAAAAATAAAAAGTTTAATAAAAAAAATGTTTAATAAGAAAATAAAAAAAATCATAGACAAAATAAGACACGGATATAAAAGCATACTCAATTTTAGAATTATATGGGATTTTGAAAAGAAAATCGGCAATTTCGATATTAAAAAAGTCGGCTACAATGTCGGTTTGCAAAAAGAAGAAATTTCTAGAAGATACATCTTGAACAAAAAAGGGTTGCGTTTAAAATTTCTAGATGTTGGTTCTAGAAATTCCAAACTTGAATATCTATTAGGCATAAAGAATAATCTTTATTTTGACAAAGCCCTATACGATACTAACTACAAACTTTTTTATTCAAAATACGAATATTTTGGATTAGATGTACAAAATCCAGAAAACATCGAAAATGTGATAATTCAGGATATCTGCGATAAAAACTTCACTGAAAAATATAACGATTGTTATGATGTGATATACAGTAACAATGTATTTGAACACCTAAAGAAACCTTGGGTAGCTGCGAGAAATATTCTAAAGATGCTGAGAATCGGCGGAATCGCTGTCATAATAGCTCCATTTTCAATAAGATACCACGAATGTCCGGCAGATTATTTCAGATACAGCCATATCGGATTGAATTCTTTATTTGAGGAATGCGGAGAAGTAAAAATCCTTGAAAGCGGTTATGATATATGCGGAAGAAGGAATAATTGGCAAGGGCAAGGCGATGAAAATGACATGGTTCCAATAGACAAGTTTGGCGCATGGAGAGAAAACTGGTTTACCGTATCAATCATAGAAAAAAAATAAATACCATAAATAATAAAAAAATAACTCGATGATATTCCTTAATAGATTAAAAAGATATTTAAGTAATTCCCTGCCAGATAACTTAAGGGCTAGAATCAGATTCAGAATAGTTAAGTATGTAAAGGTGCGTACTTCATTCTTTCAGCAAGTCAGACTTAAATTCAACATAGGTTCTGCCGGGGTCAATAAAAATTTTGAATGGTATCCGACGGATAAAAAAAGTTTAGACATAACCAAAGAAAATGATTGGCAAAAAGTTCTTTCTTCACTCCGACTGGACAATATAGTCGCCGAGCATGTTTGGGAACATTTGAATCAATCGGAAACTGAACTGGCTAATGCCAACTGTTTCAAATATCTAAAAAAAGGAGGGATTCTAAGAATAGCCGTGCCGGATGCTTACAATCCTAATAAAGATTATACTGAATCGGTCAAACCCGGCGGAACAGGCAAAGGTGCGATGAGTCATAAAATATTTTATAATTATCGGACAATAATAGAAGGTCTTCAAAAAGCCGGTTTTATTGTTAAACTATTGGAATATTGGGATGAGTATGGACAATTTCATTTCATTGACTGGACAAATGAAAATGGATTTATAGAGCGCTCCAGACGATACGACCCAAGAAACAAAAAAGGATCATTGGAATACACTTCCCTTATAGTTGATGCAATAAAACCGTAAATTCTAGCTTCAATATAAAATATCTTATTAAATATAATATGTTAAAAGGAAAATTGAAAAAAATCACCGTAAAAAAAATCTATTCTTTCCTGTCTAAAAAATTTAGATCCAAAAAAATAGAATACTATTCAATAGATGATATCAATCTTAAACTAGTCCATTTTAAAATAAAGAAGATTGCCATTTTGATTGATGAAATTGTTGAGTTTAATTTATTTAAAAATCTGAAATATGAAAAAATTATCGGATTTTTCAGTTTTAATCTTGATATCATAGGAACTAAAATAGCCGATTTTGAAATTCTGCCGCTCCTGCCCAATTCCAATATTGACACTGACGGCTGGCTGGTTAGTACGAAAAATGAGCTTACTTCTTTTGCCCTAAACCGCTATCTGCTTGAAAATAAAAGAGAAAACCAAATCATCCTGCAACATATCAAAAACCCCAATGGCACAAAATATTATTCCTACGCGGACTTTTTTAGCAATGACCAGAAGACTCTTATATATGTAAATAATTATTTTAGAAGACTGTACGCTCTTCCCTTTCCTCTGGATATTCGCTTGACCTTAAGGGATTGCGAGGGAAAAATTGTCGAGACTCGGCAGGTAATTATCCCCCCAGACTCAATAAAGGTTATTTCCAGCGATGATTTCCCCATAAAAAACTTTGTAGGCTATCTTGAATTGGAATTTGAAATCGCTAAAAAAATTTCCCCTTTTCTTCATTATATGGTTGATTACATCTCGCCTGATTTCATAAGTAGCAATCATCAGTCCGGACTCGGCCTTCATCCGGCTAATTCACTCTTCACGAGAGGATACATACCGACGCGAGAGGATGTGTCTTTGATTGTGTGTTTATTCCAGCGCGATTATAAAAACCCGATCAAAGTAATGGCTATATTAAACTATTCTAAAGATGGCGAGAAAATTTCAAGAGAAAAAGAATTCAAACCTCTTAAACAAAATCATATGCTGTATCAGGACATAAAAGAATTATTCAGCGAAATAAACTTCAATGAAATAAATTCTCCTTATGTCGCAGTCAAATCAAAACTCCCTTTGCATCGTCCGAATTATTACTATGTAAAAAAAGGCAAAAAAGGCTACTTTGACACCTCTCACGCCGGACCAGACTTAAGACATCAAGTCAAGGGATTTTATAGAGGAACGATGGTAATAAATGAAGAAGAAAAAAACAAATTGCATAAATATGATTGTGTAGAAATGGATTTGAAGCATTACATCCTTCCAGAGGAAGAGAGAATAGAATCCATCATAGCATTAGGAGATGACACTACCATGGATATAAAAAACTTCACTCTGGAATTTTATGACGCGAACGGAGTTCTTTCTCATTCATTTGAGAAAGAATTTGATTACGACAAGGAAAGATATTTCAATATCAGTGCTTTTCTAAAGGATAAAGGCGTCCGCAATTTTTCCGGATCTGTGTCTTTCCGACCAAGAAACAATGATCAGCGAATCCCCATTTCAATGAACGGCATATCCATATTCAGCCACAGAGACAATCCTTATTACACCAGTACCGCCGCAAGCGGTGCCGCTCCCGACAATATACCTTTTTATTTTCGGGCGGGACCGCCAAGCTACAGCAGGGTGAAAAATTCTGTCAGCACCACCGACATTTTTTGCAGAGGCATTGTTTCTGATCTCTATGATACCTATCTCATAATATCTTATCCAAGCGCGAACAAAAATCTCAAAAAAACAATTGACTACGAAATACAAATAGTGAATTTGTTGGGAGAAAGTATATCAATTTACAAAAAGATAAACATGAATGGGCTGAATTTTTTAAAACTCTCTGAATTGATTGAAAACAATGGTTATATTTCCAAAGACGGTTATTATACTATATGGTTTTTTAGCGGGTCAGCTCATATTTACGCACAACATATTCTTTATCGAAAAAAAGATTACGCGATAGCGGTAGAGCATTGCTATCCAGGCAAATTTGGGATATGATTTATTTTTAAATAAATAAATTGTTCAGATATTCTTCGTTCAAAAGCCCTAACGGGAAAAATGAATACTTCATTTCTTTGAGTTCCGAAAAAAACTCGGATTTTTCAGAGTGTCTAGAAAATGCATATGAATTGTATCTTTCCAATCTAAAAAAACTATCCTTATCTGAAAAAACTCAAATATTCTGCCGCTTCTACTTAAGCGATATCGCCAACCAAAAAGACGAACTTCTGAAATCAAAAATATTCGCCTTTTCTCAAAATGGCGCTTATTCAATAATTCAGCAATGCCCTTTGGACGGTAGCGGTATTTCAATGCTTTTCTATCATATTGAAGGAAGAAACGATAAAGAAAAAAAAATTAGTGAGGAAGTATGGGAAAACGGACTTAAGGTCAAAGGAAATAATTATGACTTGTACTACACGGGAAATTTTTACAGCAAAACTGCTTCCGATTCGTTTTGCCAAACAGAAGAAATATTTTCTTCCTATGACTCTTTCTTGAAAGAAAACAAAATGACACTCTTAAATAACACGGTGAGAACTTGGATATATGTCCGCGACATTGATAACAACTACGACGGAATGGTAAAAGCCAGAAAAAATTATTTTGATAAAAGAGGGCTGACTAAAGATACTCGTTATATCGCAAGCACTGGAATTGAAGCGAAGCTTAAAGAAACAAAAGTTCTTGTGTCCATGGATGCGATCTCAATATCAAAACTGGATCCGGCTCAAATCGTAAGAATGGAGGCCCGAGAATATCTTAATCCAGCTCATGAGTATGGAGTCACTTTTGAAAGAGGGACTAAAATTCAATTTGGCGATAGGTCTCATCTCTATGTTTCCGGCACGGCTAGCATTAACAATAAAGGAGAAGTGGTTAATGTAGGAAATGTCGGCGCCCAAACCAAACGCACACTTGAAAATATAAAGGCGTTGCTTAATCCTCACGGCGCGGATATTAAAGATATGGCTTATTTGATAGTTTACGCGCGTAATATAACGCAAACAAAAGAAATTCTAGAAATAATAAAAGATGAGGGACTTGAACAAATACCGCTTATTTTCGCTGAAGGGGCGGTTTGCCGACCGGGATGGCTAGTCGAAATTGAGGGGGTGGCGATTATCCAGACAAAAACAAACTGGCCTGCATTTTTTTAATAGAAAATATAATTAAATTAATTTTTATGAAAATAATAGCAATAATACCAGCAAGAGGCGGTTCAAAGTCAGTCCCCAGAAAAAATATCCTGCCTATTCTTGGAAAACCCCTTATTGCTTATACAATAGAAACTGCTCTCAAGACAAAAAAAATAAATCGTGTCATAGTGGTTACTGACGATGATGAGATAACCGAAATTTCAAAAAAATACGGAGCAGAATTACCTTTTAGGGAACCTGACGAACTAGCAGCGGACAATATCCACGATTTGCCAGTGTTTCAATATACCCTTCGTTGGCTCAAAGATAATGAAAAGTACAGCCCCGATTTGGTAGTTCACTTGTGGGCCACCTGTCCGTACCGAAATCCTAAGGATATTGATTTGGCAATTGATATGCTAATAAAAGATTTTCAGGCTGATTCAGTCCGTGGAGTAACTATACCTCCCGTATCACCCTTCAGGATGTGGCGCAGAGATAAAGGAAAATATTTATCTTACTTTATGGATAAAGAATTTCCCGAATTTTGCCGAAATCGGCCAGATCCACATCAAGCACAACGTCAAATACTTCCTGAGGTTGTCGCTCAAAGTGAATACTTGGCTGTCATTCGCAGAGAAGTTATTGAAAATGGATCAATTTCAGGAAAAAATATAATTCCATTTTTCCACGACTCTGAAACATATGTTGAAATAAATGCATTTAAAGATTTCAGAGAAGCAGAAGCTCTTCTCAAAGAAAAAACAAAATGACCCCACAACAACTTAAAAAGAATGTATGTGAGCAAAATAAACGACTTGTTGAGCTCGGCTTAGTCATTCTAACTGAAGGAAATGTTTCTCAAATATCCGACGACAGAAAATATGTCGTTATTAAGCCATCAGGTATTCCATATGAAGATCTGACCCCCGATAAAATGGTCGTAATTGATTTAAAAAGTGAATCAATTATGAAAGGATGTTTAAATCCATCAAGCGACACTGCAACTCATTTGGAAATATACCGAAAATTTCCAGAAATAAAAGGAGTCACTCACACTCATTCCATATTCGCCACAGCATGGGCCCAGACAGGAAAAAGAATCCCATGCTACGGCACCTCTCATGCCGACCATTTCTGTGGAGATATTCCAATTACCCGTTTGCTGACTAATAAGGAAATAAGAGAAAATTATGAATTAAATACCGGTAAGGTAATAAACGAAATACTGCTTTCACAAAAAGTGTCTGGGGTAATGGTGAACAGACATGGGCCTTTTTGTTTCGGATCATCGGCGAAAGAATCCGTAGATAACTCCATAATCTTAGAGAAAATTGCCATGCTTGCCACTATGACAAAAACAAGTTCTCCTATGCCAAAAAATTTGCATAAAAAACACTATCATAGAAAACATGGCAAAAATAAATACTACGGACAATAATCCAATAGATCTTTGATTCCCGAAATTAGGTTAAAATCTCTATTATCTTTTTTCCATTTATTCCAATCATTCATAACGCCAACAAAAGAACAGCCGAATTTCGCCGCAATTTTAAAATCACTATCTGCGTCTCCAACAAAGAGAATATTCTCTGAAGAAATTCCTTCATCATTAAGCACCTGTTTTAGATTTTCCAGCTTTGAATTCGGATTACGCCAACCATATACAGCTTTGAAAAATGGTTCAATGCTAAGCTTTTTGACAATCTCAGGCAGAACTGTTTCTGGGGTTGCCGAATTTAAATACAGAGGATACTTGACACTCAATTTCTTAAGAGCGATAAAATCTTCGATGAGTATGCCTTCCTGCATGGTGGCTGTGGAAGTTATCCGCGCGTACTCTTCTGCTTTTTTATTTACCCAGCCATCTACCTTTTCTTCAGATATATTAAAGAGAGGAGCTAGTTCTCGGATGATTTCAAGTCGAGAACCTTTGCCCCCAGCAAATTTTTGACGAGCTTTTAAAATTTCTCTTTCGTATTTCCTTGGAAAAATATCAGACCATGCTGATTCCTTAGTGAATTCTGAATTTCGAACAATTACTCCGTCAAAATCAAAGACAATTGCTTTTATCATTAAAAAATTTAATCAAAATGATGGAATCCCCAATTGACAAGTTTGGTCTTTCTCGCTGATCGGTCCATCTCATTCAACGCTTGATCTTTATATATAGAGTCTCCATTGAAATAAGTGGTGGATATTTCCTCAAATATTACTCCCGTATTAGTATAAAATGAATGTCGAACCCCTCTCCGTATAACTATAGTATCACCCGGTAACATAAGACGAGATTTTCCTTCCACCTCTAAAATTATTTCACCCGATAAAACTTGAAGAGTTTCTTCTTTTTTCTTATGATGGTGAAGCGGGTATTTTTGCCCTTGAAGCATCACGAGTATTATTTTGCAATATTCTCGATTTATACAATGAACCATTACAGCGCCCGTCTCAAAAAATTTACCCAGACCGTAATGATGCGATATTTCAACATCATTATCCAAGCCAACCTGGATTCCAGCCTCGTTCAACATTCCTTTTACCTGATGAATAGTTCGATATATGATCTGGCGAGAAGATAGATTTTTTGGAACAAGGTTTTGCGAAAGTGCTTCGTTTTTTTTGTAGTCTTTGTCAGCAAGTAGACCCTCACTGAAATCGCCACTAGTCATTTGTCCTTTTTTTAAAGGAAAAGCATGGAAAATGTCTGATTTTTTAATTACTTGACCTTTTTTAATATTTTTTTTGACGAATACTCCCCTTCGGATTAAATCCAAGTGTTTCTGTTCCTCTTCATTATGAACATAGGTCATGGCGCCGAGCATATCCACCGCTCGCTTATACGCTTCAATCCATTTGCGAGTCTCTTCAGGGTTGGTCGAGTAAGAATTGAGCTGTATAGTGTTCGTTTCCACTCCCACATGTTTTTCAAATAATCTCGCGCCAAGAGCGTAAGCCACTTGAATTGCTTCATAATTATCTCTTGGTTCATGGGTGGAAAAGCCAATAGTAATGTTCGGGTAACGTTTCTTGAACATATGGATTTTATTTAACTGCATATCGCTGTTTGTCGTTGGATATAGAGCAACACAATGCATAAAGGCGACATTGATGTAGTGGTGGTCCATAAAACTTGCCAAATTGTCCACATCATGAATTGAAAGACCTCCCGTCGCGACAATAACCGGTTTCCTTGTTTGAACAATTTTTTCAAGTAGTGGCCAATCTTTGGCAGAAAGACTTGCCACCTTAATTGCATCCGCATTAAGTTTGATCGCCAGATCAACGGAAATTTCATCCCACGGGGAAACAACAATTATGAGTCCTTTCTTCCTAGCGTATTGGATGAGATCATAAAAATCTTTTTCAGAAAGTTCTGTTGATAAGAATCGCTCAACATGCTTGCTTTTCTTACCTTTGAGCGAGTCGGGATGAATGAAAGTCTTATGGTCTCTAAATTGTAATTTTATGGCCCCCCTCAGATTATATTCACGGGTTAGTGACGCCATTTCATCTATAATTTTTTTGCCATGAGCAACAGAACCCTGATGATTGTTGGCCATTTCAAAAATTATAAGGTTATTAAAATCAAATTTTTCTTCAGTCATAATATTTAAACTAGAGACTACCAGAAAATTCTCTTCAATGCAACAGAGAAAATCTTTCTTCCAATTTTCATTAAATGCTGTATTATTTTGATATGGATCAAACCCGACCAGAAGAATTTGGCTATGATTACACAATGAATTTGTGTTCCGCCATTGAACAGCTGACTGCACAAGAAATAGCGTCGGACGAAAAAAAGTTTACCTATAAATCGACTAATCTTAGATATGCTTTGGAACGATCTCTTTATTTTAATTACGCGAATGATGATCTCCTATTTGACATTTTTGGACAATGGAAGATGGGTGATTTGCCGAAGAAAATAGAGGTTGAAGACAATCTTCAAAAAAAATTGGTTTCTGTTGTGTGTAAATGTCCTGAAGAGAGAATTGTTATTATTCGTTCAAATATCGCCCATAGATTCAAGATAGCGCTCAAGTTTATAGCGAAATTTATTTTAAGGCTAGGGATTGATGATACTATTTCCGGCATACGGAAAAGTTTAAATCGTCGCATTCAAAAAAATGCGCAATATGATGTCCTGTTTTTTGTTTTAAACGAGAGATTTGTCAAATATATGAAGCCCGTTTTCGATATTTTACCTGTTAGATGCGCATTCATAACCCATGACAAAAAAACTGAAAGTTTTCTTTCTAGAGAAAAAATACCGTATGTAAAAATTTCACATTTCTTGTACAATTTCACTCGGTGGTCACAGGATGATTGCTGGACAAAAAGATTTCGTCTCTTGGAAGATTATGATATTTTACATGACACAATAGAGCGGATTCATCCAAAATCTGTCGCGCTCGTCGAAGGAAATGCTCCAATATACGAAGTCGTTAATCAAATCTGCAAAAAATTAGGTATACAGTCGGTATGTATACAGCAGGGCTGGTCGCCGATCGTCCATAATGGTTTCCGAAATATGACCTATTCCAAGATGCTTGTTTGGGGAGAAGGTTTTGCCCGAGATTTAGCAAAATACAATCCTCAGCAAAAATTTGTAGCCACAGGAAATCATATTATCGAAAAAATTACCGTTCCGAAAGTTCCGAAAAAATCTAACGAGAAAATAAAATTAGGATTTTTGCCTCCAATGCAAACGAAGATATTAAGCCAAAAGAAACTTGATAAATTTATGTCATTGGTGCCGTGGGCGACAAATGAGTTCAAAAACGCAGAGATACGAATTAGTCAGCACCCGACAATATCAAAGAATGAACGATTAGAAAAACTATCCGAGTATGACAATGTTACATTCATGTCATCACTCACGCATACGCTTCAAGATATTATTGGCGATAACGATATAGTGGTGTCTTTTTATTCAACTACAATACTTGAAAGCATCGCTGCGGGAGCTCTTCCTGTTATAGTAAATTTAACATCAATGCCTCATTATTTTCCGGATGTGCACGCAATGAAAGCCGGAATTGAATTAAAAAGCGTTGAAGAAGCAAAAAAAATACTAAGAGGGTTGGTTAGTAATCCGGAAAAAATATCCCATTTTAATGATGGTATGGAAGAATTCAGAAGACAGTATTTTTACGCTGGCAAAGAGCAAGCGATTAAAAACATTGTTAATGAGATAATGAATTAATATGCTATCCCCAATTGTATTATTTGTTTATAACCGCCACGAACATACGCGAAGGACGGTTGAGGCACTCCAAAAAAACTTTCTGGCCGAAGAAAGCGAGCTATTCATATTTTCAGACGGTCCTAAAAACGAATCTGATGCCATAAAAGTCCGAGAGGTAAGAAATTACCTGAAAACAATTTCAGGGTTTAAAAGTATCAGTATAATTGAGAGGGATATAAATTTTGGACTCGCAAATTCAATAATTTCCGGAGTGACGGACATTGTAAATAAATTTGGGAAAATCATAGTCTTGGAAGACGATATGGTCAGTTCGCCTTATTTTCTAAAGTTTATGAATGACGCGCTTGATTTATATGAAAATGAAGATAAGGTGATAAGTATCCATGCTTACGCTTACCCTGTAAAAAAAAGTTTGCCTGAAACATTTTTTTTGAAAAACCCAGGCTGTTGGGGTTGGGCAACTTGGAAGAGAGGGTGGGATATGTTTGAATCAGATGGTCAAAAACTTTTAGATGAATTAATAAAAAAAAGACTCGTCAAAGAATTTGATTATAATTATTCGTACCGATTTTCTGAAACACTCCGCCAACAAGCGGAAGGGATTAAGGATTCATGGGCAATTCTATGGTATGCGTCGGCTTTCTTGTCAGACAAGCTCACGCTGTACCCAGGGCAATCACTAATACAAAATATTGGTTTTGACGGTAGCGGAGTAAATTCCGGCATCTCAAATATTTACCATGTTGAAAATTCAAATATGGATGTACGGGTAAGGAAAATTGAATTGATAGAGAATGAAAAAGCACAGAAAGAAACAGAAAAATATTTTCGTTCAATTAAAACAAAAAGTCTAAAAAGATTATTGTGGAAATTACACTCATTAAAAAAGCGGGTATTCGGCAAAAAAATAAAAAAATGAATATTGTAATAAAATTTTTAAGAAAATGGGCTAAATTAATTGACCGCGTATATATGCTTCTTATTATTGCCAGATTGAGGCTTTTTTTAAAAAATAAGCCAAGATTTTCTCTGAGTCATGTAAGGGTTTTGGGATATAATATTTTTTTAAATGACCCCAGATCATTTTATTTTGAATTCATTCATATATTTAAAAATGAAATATATGGCTTTCACTCAGAAAAAGAAAGGCCCTACATAATAGATGGCGGGGGTTTTATCGGGGCTTCGTGTCTTTATTTTAAAAAGAAATATCCAAAAGCGAATATTTTGGTGTTTGAACCTGACAACAATGCCCTGTTTATATTAAGAAAAAATATTGAAGCCAATAAATTAGACAATGTCACAGTGGTAGAAATGGGTCTTTTCGACAAGGAGGGTGAAATTTCTTTCCTGCCAGATAATACCGATGGCGGGAAAATAGATACAGGCGGAATGCATAAAATAAAGGTAACGAGGCTAAGCAACTATATAAACTCGGAAATAGATTTTCTAAAACTCAACATTGAAGGCGCCGAACTAAATGTCTTTGAAGATTTGGACCAGAATGATAAGTTTAAATACATACGAGGACTCTGCATTGAATATCATTCTTTCAAGCGCCAAAAACAAAACTTGGATAAAATTTTAAGCATATTAACTAAAAATAACTTTCGCTACTACATAAGCAATTTTGAAAACTCGCCCAAAGGGAATTTCAAATCAGACGAAAATACACAATTTTATCTTCTGGTATACGCTAAAAATATTGCCGTTTAATGTGTGTTAAATTTAAATGTCGCTTCAAAAATTTACAGAAAAATTTACAGGTTGCAATTCATTAAAAAAAACTATAGTATTTCACTATATTTATGAAAAAAATAACAAAAAAGAGAACAATAGCAAGAAAAAACAACGCTAATAAAATTGATTTGAAAAGCGCAAGATTTCTAGTGACGGGAGGAAGCGGTTCTTTTGGCAGGAATATTATTAAAAAACTGCTTGCTCTTGGTGCAAGAAATATACTTTCTATCAGCAGGAATGAGGACTTGATAAAACAAGCTGAAACTGATGTCGGCTCCCCTTTTGTGAAATTCAAGCTTGGAGACATAACTGACAAGGAGTTTATAAACAATATAATGAAAGAAGTTGATGTTGTATTTCATACTGCCGCCATTAAACATGTGTCTTTAGCCGAACAAAACCCGCGCGAAGCCTATCGAAGCAACATACTGGGTCTGCTTAATGTGCTCAACTCGAGCACTTCAATAAAACGCTTCGTCCATATATCTTCAGATAAAGCAATCGGCGTTACCAATTGCTACGGTGCGACAAAACTGTTGGGAGAGTACCTAGTCAAAGAAAGTAATGATATTAATCGGGGAAATATCTACGCTGTGATCAGATGCCCAAATTTATTCGGGTCAAGGGGTTCTGTTTTGGACGCATGGGCACAGCAATTGAAAAAAAACAACACGATAAGAATAAGCGACCCTGAAATGACAAGATACTTTATCACTCTTTCCGATGCGGCTGATTTTGTTGTTGATATTGCTTTAATGGATAATGTTGATACTAAAGAAATACACTACCCTCTCAAGTTTACAAAAAAATTTCGGCTTAAGGATTTAGCGGAGGCATTTCTAAAGGTAAGAGGTAACAAAAATTCTTCAATAGAGATAATAGGTGTCTCACCCGGAGAAAAAAAACATGAGGATTACATAGCCGACGTTCCACTTTGTAGCGTCGCGGAACTTGTCACATTTCTTAAAACTACAAATTAGAAATGTGTTCAGTTTCAAAAATAAAGTGAGATCAATTTCAATCAGTTTTTTAGCGGATTACACGAAAGAATATCTGCAAAATTAAAAGGACAAAATAAAATATGGATAAACGTGAAAAATTGACCGATCGCATTAATAGAAAAGTATCCGTAGTTTTCTTTGTTACATTCAAGAGAATTCTTTCTTTATTTAGATCGGTTCGCCCCAAATCGCAAAAATTTGGATTTGATCGCGGCGGACCGATCAATCACTACTATATTGAAAAATTTATTGAAGAAAATTCGCAATATATAAGGGGCACGGTCTTGGAGATTGCCGATTCTAGATATACTAAAAAGTTCGGAAAAAATGTAATTAAATCTGAAATCCTTCATTTTTTGAATGATAATCCCAAGGCGACCATCATAGCCGACCTCACAAAGGTCGAGAGCTTGCCGGAAAATTTTGCGGACTGCTTTATCTGCACTCAAACTCTAAATTTCATCTATGATTTTAAATCAGCGCTCCATGGAATCCACCGCTTGCTCAAACCAGACGGAGTACTCTTGGCGACCGTATCCGGCATTTCCCAGATATCAAGATACGATATGGATCGCTGGGGAGATTACTGGCGCTTTACAACCCTCTCATGCGAAAAAATTTTCAAAGAGGTTTTTGGCGCGGAAAATGTCGTTGTTGATTTCTACGGAAATTGTTTGTCAGCGAGAGCGTTTTTGGACGGCCGATCAAGCGCAGAGCTTACAAAAAAGAACTTGGACTATAAAGATAATGATTATCAATTACTGATAACAATAAAAGCCCACAAAAAACTACCGCCAACAATTAAGATGACAGGGTAATAATGATTAGATTTAAAATACATGCGAATATTTTCAATATTTTATAAGAAAATAAAAAACAAGGTTGAGTGGCTAGGCAATTATTTCAAATCTTATATTCTTAGCCGTTTCTTAAAACATAGCGCGATATTAGTCTATCATCGCGTGGCAAATGTCTCTCACGACTCTCTCCAGCTTTGCGTCTCTCCGCAAAATTTCAGAAAACAAATAATTTATTTAAAGGAAAATTTTAATCTTATTCCCCTTTCCCAAATGGTCAACAATCTCAAATCACATAAAATCAAAGAAGGGGCGGTAGCCGTTACTTTTGATGACGGTTATGCCGATAATCTTTATACGGCTCTGCCTATTCTTGAAGAGCTTAATGCTCCGGCGACAATTTTTATTACCACAGGCAATATTGATTCTCAAGAAGACTTTTATTGGGACAAAAATACCGCCAAAGAAGACCGAGGCAAACCTATGACTGCCGAAGAAATAAAAAAAATATCCTCTAGTCCGCTTATAGAAATAGGCGCTCATACTGTTAATCATCCTAATTTAAGAAAAATAAATACAAAAGAACAAGTAGATGAAATAATGCAAAGTAAAATAATGTTAGAAAAAATATTAGATAAAAAAATATCCGGATTTGCTTATCCATTTGGCTCAAGAAGATCATTTTCTAAAGAGACTGTTTCTGAAGTTAAAAAATCCGGGTTTAATTTTGCGTGCGCCAATACTCAGGAGCAAGTCTATTCCTTTTCCAATCTATTTTCCATACCAAGAATTCTAGTGAGAGATTGGGATATTGAGACCTTTAAAAAAGGTCTGAAATGGAGATAAAATGAACAAATATGAACATACTGCATATTAACACTATTGATAATCGCGGCGGAGCGGGCATAGTTCATTGGAGATTATCTAATGAGCAGAAAAAAAGGGGGCATCATGTCTCCTCTTTTGTCGGTTTTAAATATTCTGAAGATCCCAATGTGCGTGAAGTTCCCAAAAACCCCTTGTATTACAGAATGAGCAGGTTTCTTGCAAATGACCTCCGATTCTCAAGAAGCAATTGGATTCTAAAGACTGAAGAATACAAAAAAGCTGATATAATTCACTGCCACAATATTCATAGCGGTTTCTTTAATCTAAAAACTTTGGAAATAATGTCTAAGGAAAAACCTGTCGTGTGGACATTGCAAGATTTATGGCCAATCACTTCAGGTTGCACCGATTCGTATCGGTGCAAGATAGAAAAACCGCGCAAATTTTGCGGAGTCTTATGGGACAACCGCAAACACTTGCTTGAACAAAAAAAGAAAATCTACAGAAATTCAAATTTTACGACCGTAACGTCTTCCCAATGGATGACTGAAAAAATAAAAGGGAGCGTGCTCGGACACCTTGATAACCGCTTAATTCTTAATGGAATAGATACCAGTATCTTTAATCCCAGAAACAAATTAGAATCTAGAAACGAACTCTCCCTTCCGTTAGACAAAAAAATAATTTTATTTATCGCCGTAGGCGGAATAGGAGACCGCCTAAAAGGCGCAAACTACATTGAAGAAATAGCAAGATACTATCTCAATGACAAAAATAAGCTTTTTGTGGCAATCGGAGGAAAGAATAAATCAGATCTCGATAAAAAAGAAGGAGAGAGTAATGTTATTCAAACCGGATATATTGGCGATGAGAATATTTTAGCGAAATATTATTCGGCGGCTGATTTTTTTCTTTATCCATCAAGAGCCGACAATTCACCACTCGTAGTGGCTGAATCCATGGCTTGTGGCACCCCAATTGTGTCTTTTGAGACCGACGGCATTCCCGAAATGATATCGGAATACGGTCTGTTAGCGAGACGAGAAGACCTTGGAGATCTTCTGATCAAGACTAACGAGATGCTTTCGATGTCGCAAGACAAATACTTAAAAATGAGATCCTTGGGTATTGAAAAAGTAAAACAAAATTACTCATTAGAAGAAATGACGACAAAATATCTTTCGCTTTATTCAGAGCTTATATCAAATTTTCAAGCAAAGAAATAATCTTTTTTGCCAAAATGTCGGGTCTGAATTTTTTATTATACAAGTCATAGCCATTCCTGCCTATTTTTGCCATCAAGTCCGGATTATTTTTTAAATACAATATTTTATCCGACAAGTCCTTCGGATCCGCGGGATTAGTCATAAAACAATTTTCACCGTCTCTCAAAATTTCCGAAATTCCTTTTGCCCGAGCTGTAACATAAGGCAGACCCAGAGCCAATGATTCAAAAGCCTTGTGAGGAATGGTTCTATCAAGTCTCTCGTGGTCGGCAAATTGACCCAAACTGATGTGGCAAGACAACATCAGTCTCCTTATTTCACCGAACGAAAGATGCCTTGATTCTACTGACAGATTTTTAGGTTTTAGTGTAGAAATGAGAGCGTTTATTTCTTTATCAAGCAGTCCGCTTCCAATGATTAAGATGTCGACATCTTTATCTTCAAGAATTTTGACGGCTTCAATAATCACATCCACGCCCGCTTCCGGCAGAAAACGGCCTCTGAAAACCGCAGTGAATTTATTCCGTTTTTTGATTGACGAGTCTAGATAAAAAAGAGAGTTGTCGGCACCGGTGTAAACAACGGCAATTTTTGCAGGATTGACGAAAAATTTTTTTATAAAAAATTGTTTTTGCGCTTCGGTTTCAACTAGTATCATATCGGCAAAAAGATAGGCGAAAAAATCAATCAGCCAGATTTTGATGCCTCTTAAATGAAATCTTCGGGTAGAATTTCTTGAAATTACTTCCGCCTCATACAAACTGCATAAAGCGTCTAAAACAACTTTCTTTTTTGATAAAAATTTGGCGAAAACGGCTATTATTTGCCCCGGATAACCGACAACCATCACATCATAATCCTTTCGAATCGCCCGGTGTTTTTTTAAAAGTCTCCAATATTTCAGAAGACCGCCGCTTCTATCCCGACATTCTATTATTTGAGCGCCAAGAGCTTTCAGGCCGGAAATATAAACTTTATTTCTAGAAAAGTCCGGATTAAATATGCCGAAGTAACAAATTTTTATTTTATTTTTTGCCTTATTGTCATCCATGCTTATTTATATTCTTATCCAATTAAGTTCTTTAGGAACATAGTCCGCGATACTCTTTCCGTCTGCTCTCCATATCTTGGGAGCGATGACAATCTTATTGGGATTTTGATTGAGCCATGCGCCCCACCAGCTGAAACTGCTATTCGCGATAATATTATGAGAACATTTGCTCATTAAGACAAGCTCTTCATAGTCCTTAATATTAGAATTTGAAACAAAATGAGTATTTTCAGGAAAATATAAATTTTTTCTTACATAGTCCATTTCATCGGAAAAGACAAAAAAGGTAGGGTTGGTTATATTTTTTTTGAAATATTCAAACGCTTCTTTGTAATAATCATCTGAACAAACACCGAGCTTTGGATATTTAACATAATCACCCCGACGAATGTGCACAGAAACAGAATTGCAACTCTCAATATCATTTAAGATGGTCTTGGTTTTTTCTGGTAATTGTTTATCCAGAACAATCTCACCCAAAAGAATATTTCTAATGTCTTGAAAATATTTCGGGCTAAGCCAGTTGCCCATTAAATATTTATTATCTCGCAAATTTAAAACACGCTCATCAAAAACGAAACCGTTATCGTAAATAATTTTTTTATAGCTGAAAGGGACAATAGATTCTTTGATTTTAAATATATTGTTTATTATCATGTTTGAAGCTTTCGGTATGCCGATTCTTTGAATATCGGCTGCGGTTGATATGTCTGTGCTTATCTTGAATTTATCCAGCAAAAAATCCCTTTTCGTCAATCCTTCTTGTGGTGATTTTAAGAAACTGCTGTCTATTTTTACGTCGAAAATCAATTTCTCTTTTAAGGATCTTGCCAGAGCGTATTGGAAAAGCTGATTACCCAATCCTCCGGACAATCTAATAATTATCATAGTGTTTTTTTATTTAATTGCCTCAAGCTCATATACGATAATCTTCACGGGAAAAATTTTTGATAATAATCCGTCATATAATTTTGGATTATTTCTTATGAATTTTTTAAAAAATCTTATTATGGGGTTTTTACTTTTAGCCGGCCATCCATACCAAAAATCCACCTGCTTGAACTTTACTTTTGTATACGGACCCTCATCTCTTTTTTCGGTGATGCAAAAATATTGCATTGTCGCGGAAGTGAAAAAATGCTTATGAGTCGGATCCTGAAAAGCTCCTTCATGTCTAAAATAAGGAGTTTCAATAATTATTTTGGCTTTATTTTTTGAAATTCTCCATATTTCCTCCATTATTTTTACCACATTATCCAAATGTTCCAAAGTCTGAAACATAAAGATCACATCAGCAGACGAATCTTTAATCGGCCAAGGAATATTATCCAGATCATGAATGATGTCTGCCCCTACTCTATCTCTCCCATCAATCCCAATCACGCCATTAAATACTTGATTGCCACAGCCAAGATTATAGGCCTTAGTTTCTTCAGGTAACTCAATCTTTCTTCCGGTTGTTGTGTATATTTTTTCAGCTAATTTCATAATAATTAAAAATTTATTGTTTACTAAGCATTACTTCGCTAGGTTATCGCATATACTAAGAATTTTTTTTGCATAGACATCGTAAGAAAAATTTTCTGCGTGAGTCTTAGTGTAATCAGACATCTCGTCAAGCAACTTTCTATTATCTATCAAATCTGCAATCATTTTTTTATAACCAGCGACATCTCCGGCATTGACAAAAAAACCATTTTTTCCTTCTTCAATATAACTATCGGCACTTGCGCCACGAGTCGTAATAACCGGTTTACCTAGGCTGAGCGCGTTGCTTATGTCGCAATGACCATGAGGTAGTTTACTTTGAAAGAGAGGTACGACAACAAATAATGATCCCGCCATAATGCTAATATATTCATCAAGCGGTAACCTCCCAAAAACTTGGCAATTTGAAGGAATTTCGGAAAGTATAGGTTTATCAGTTACAAGAACCGCACGAACAGGCAGACCGCCAATTGCTTCCAAAAAAGATTTATGGTCGCGCATATTGCTTCCTCCGCAGAAAATATATTCCGCGCTAATTTTATTTTTTTGAACCGAAACTAATTCTGTTTTAGAAGGATAATGAAGAAAAATAAATTTATTTTTCAAATCATCGCTATATTGATCAATTTCTCCGGGAGAATAAACAATTATTTTGTCTACATATCTAACTTCTTTCTCTGGAATATATTGCTTGTCGGTAATAATTTTTAACTTTTTTAAAAGACCGATTTTACGCAAAAATGCGTAAAAAGTTACTATTTTTGTGCTTGTTCCTAAAATTAAAACCTTGGGCCTTTTTAAAGCAATCAAAAAAAGCCCAAAAAAAGCATAGAAAAACTGCTCCGCTTTGTTAGCATTAGAACTCATTAATAACCTTCTCGGGAAATAAGCAGTACAGACATCAGTTGTCCAAAACCCTCTTTTTCTGGCTATAACCAACGCATAAAAGCTCTCCCGTTTTGATTCCATAAGTATGATAATATCACAGAATACTCTGTGCTTGAACTGGCAAAAAATGATAATATTATCAAATGAAAGTTTTTATTGATCTTGGCGCATACGACGGTGATACCATAGAAAAAGCCTTGAAACTGTACTCTGACTTTGATTTTTTCTACGCGTTTGAGCCTTACTTGCCCAACCTGGAAAAGTTGCGTCAAAAATTCAAGGGCAATAAGAAAATTATTATTTTTGACAAAGCGGCCGCCACACATGACGGAAAGGCGAATTTTTTCCTGCATAAAGATATTGGCAAAAGAAAAGACGCCGACGAAGGGTCAACTCTGGAAAAAACAAAAAATAACATAGATGTTTCTAATTCTATTGAAGTTGATACGGTAGATTTCTCAAAATTCATTCTTGAAAACTTCAAAGATTCCGATGAAATAATCCTGAAAATAGACATCGAAGGAAGTGAATATGACTTGCTAGAAAAGATGATCGCCGACAAGTCTATAAAATACATGAGCAAACTCTATTGCGAATGGCACAAACATAAAACCGACATAACAGAGGAAAGACACATTTCTCTTATAAAGAAATTAAATCAGCTCGGTTTTCACCTGACAGGGAAAAATGAAAATGACGAATTCAGCAAGACCGAAGAGGTTTCCGAATTTTCTGTTGTTATTGCCACATTCAACAGAAAGAATGTTGTCAAAGAATTATTGGACTCTTTGCGACAACAAACTGACAAAAATTTTGAAGTTATAGTTGCGGTTGATGGGTCATCAGATGGGACACAAGAAATGCTTGAGGAATACAAAAAAACCTCCCCATTTGAGCTTCGCTGGCTTGATACTGGTATTATAAATGAGTATGGTCTCGCCGTCGCTCGAAATATGGGAATCAAAGAAGCCCGAGGCGAAGCTATCGTCATCTTGGATGACGATAGCTTCCCTGTTCCAGAGTTCGTCGCGGAACACAAAAAGACAGTTGCGCCAATAACACTTACCGGAGGAGGAAGGATAAGCACCGACCCGAACGATAATGAATTGAAAAATAAGATGCGAGCCTATTTGGAGACTTACGGCGATTCCATTCCTCAAAAATTCAAGCCGATTCCGAAATACAAATGGGTTGTGGAAAATAATACCTGTATGTATAAGAAAGATTGGCTCTCAAGCGGATTGTTTGATGAGTCAATAAGAACTTACGGAAGAATAGGTCAGACTTTCAATCGAGCTCTTATAAAAAAGGGATTTAGATATCAGTTTAATCCGAGAGCAACTATTGTCCATCATGTGGAATATAAACAGAACAAAATTTATGACAAGGAAAAAGATGAGTCATTCAAAACACCT
>Ga0209210_1000653_pt1 | contig 34831 bp, 30 predicted proteins | sample RifGroA1_FD_183991 | JGI IMG/M metagenome (GOLD analysis project Ga0209210, IMG submission 183991) | Contaminated groundwater microbial communities from Rifle, Colorado, USA - Rifle Groundwater A1 (SPAdes) (version 2) | ecosystem: Environmental > Aquatic > Deep subsurface > Groundwater >...
AACCGCACATCTTTACATCGTGAATCCGTTTAAGGGCGGCATAAGCGGAAGGGGTCCTTCGACTGCGCTCAAGATGGTGAACCAGTTTGCAGGTCTTTTTAATACCCATCCTCCGGTTTCCGAGCGCGTAAAAGCCTTAAAAGCTATGGTATGATATGAGCATATGGCGAAGTTAACCCGCGATGATGTCCTCCATGTAGCCAAACTGGCAAAATTAACCCTCACAGAAGCGGAAATTGATAAATTTGGAAAGCAGCTTTCAGAAATTGTTTCCTATATAAGTCAACTTTCTGAAGTAGATACAAGGGCTGTTGAGCCGACAAGTCAAACAACGGGACTTACTAATGTTTACCGACCCGACGAAGTTAAGTCCGAAAAAAGTTTAGGTCAGGAAGAAGCCCTCTCTGGTACGGACCAAACCCATAATGGATACTTTAAAGTGAAAGCGATTTTAGAAGAAAGGAGCGACAAGTAATATGGATGTTCCAAAGACGATAAAAGAAACACAAGAAGGACTTTTAAAGAAAGACTTTAGCGCTGTCGATTTAGTAGATGAGTATTTGGCCAGAATTGAAAAAAATAAAGACCTGAATGCATTCATAACAGTTACCGGGGAGAATGCATACAAACAAGCTAAACACTTCGACGATTCGAATGATAGTAGTGGTAAAGATTTCCTGAAAGACAATCCTCTTGCTGGGGTGGTTGTTGCGCATAAAGATTTGTTTTTGACGAAAGGAGTGAGAACCACGGCCGGATCCAAAGTTCTTGATTCATACGTACCCGCTTATTCAGCAACTGTCGTGAGAAAACTGGAAGATGCCGGTTGCATCATGCTGGGAAAAACAAACTGCGATGCTTGGGCGCATGGAAGTTCCGGTGAAAATTCCGATTTTGGACCCACAAAAAATCCTTGGAATAAAGACTACGTTCCGGGAGGTTCATCAAGCGGTTCGGCAGTAGCTGTAGCCAAGCAAATGACCTTAATTGCAACAGGAACCGATACGGGCGGGTCAGTTCGCCTTCCCGCCAATTTTTGCGGTGTTGTTGGCCTAAAACCGACTTATGGAGCGGTTTCAAGATATGGAATTGTAGCGATGGCGAGTTCGCTTGACAGCGTAGGGCATTTTGGAAATTCAGTAGAGGATGTCGAAAAGGTTTTCGCTGTAACTCGCGGCGAGGATGGATACGATGCAACGGTCAAAACAGTGACTAGTGACCAGTATCCAGTGACCAGTGGCAAACGCAAACTAAGAATAGGAATTCCAAAAGAGTATTTTGTTGAAGGACTTGATAGAGAAGTTGAGAAAGCGGTTTTGGAAGCAACGGAAGTTTTTAAGAAAAAAGGCGCCGAATTGGTGGATGTAAGCCTTCCTCATACAAAATACGCTATTTCTGTTTATTACATTATCCAACCCGCAGAAGTTTCCTCAAACCTGGGAAGATATGACGGAATCCGCTATGGAAATGACCGAGCTTCATTTGGAGATGAGGCCAAAAGAAGAATAATGCTGGGCTCCTATGTGCTTTCCGCCGGTTACTACGATGCTTATTATCTTAAAGCAATGAAAGTCCGTTCTAAAATTATTGAGGATTTTGATGAGGTATTCGAAAAAGTCGATGCAATAGTTGCACCGGTTTCACCTACCCCACCCTTTAAATTGGGAGAGAAAACTTCGGATCCTTTAAAGATGTATCTTGCCGATATTTATACCGTAGCTGCAAATTTAGCCGGTATTCCGGGGCTTTCGATACCTTCCGGTTTTAACAAAGCGGGACTTCCTTTAGGCTTTCAACTTTTGGGTCCCAGATTTTCCGAGAATACTTTATTTGAATTGGGAAAAATATTTGAAGGAAAAAATGTTAAGAGAATATAAACTACTGGTCAAAAATTCTAATTTTGTGTATGTCTGGATTTCCCAGATTTTTTCTCAATTAACAATAAATATTATGAATTTTTTGCTGCTTATCGGGCTTTTTGCCAAAACACAAAGTGCAATAGCCACTTCTTTCCTCTGGGTTTCATATTCCCTTCCTGCAATTTTAGTAGGACCTGTCGCGGCAGCTTCCGTTGACATGGTAGACAGGCGGAAAATTTTGATGATAAGTAATTTATTGCAAGCTTTAACTATACTTTCCTTTGCGTATCTGCATGAAACCAGATTCTTTTTAATCTACGGCGTAGTTTTTATTTACTCCTTCTTAAATCAGTTTTATGTTCCTGCGGAAAGCGCGTCAATTCCTTCTCTGGTTGCCCAGAAAGATTTGCCCTTAGCTAACGGACTTTTTTTTGTAACCCAACAAGTTTCTGTTGTTTTGGGCTTTGGCTCGGCCGGACTGCTTGTAACCTACCTCGGTTTTAGAAACTCGGTACTTATGTGTGCAGTTTTTTTGTTTATCGCCTTTATCAGCGTCAGTTTTCTGCCCGAACTTAGAGTCAAAGATTCAATACCGAAAAATTTTGAAGACGCTTTTATAAAGTTCTTCCAAAGAATTATTGAGGGATACAGGTTTATCAAAAGCCATAGGGAAATTATATTGCCCTTTTCCATTCTTATAGGAATACAAATTGGTTTGGCTATTGCGACCGTTAATCTTCCTGTCGTCGCACGCGATATTTTAAATATTGCTCTTAATTTTTCTGGGATTGCAATTGCAGTGCCTGCAGGTTTGGGAGCAATTTCGGCAGCTCTTATTATTCCTAAATTACTTAAAGCAAAAATTCGAAAAAGAAAACTGATTGAGATTTCTTTTATAATTATGGCGTTTTCGACACTTGCTCTAGCCATTTTTACACCGAATTTAGGCCAGTTTGCAAAAGTTTTCTTTGGCCTGATTTTCATTTTCCTGATAGGATTTTCCTTTATTGGGGTGACTATCCCGTCGCAAACTTTTTTGCAAGAAAAAACCCCGGGCGGTTTAAGAGGGCGCGTTTTTGGAAATTACTGGTTTTTGGTCACAATGGGAACAATGATACCGGTTTTATTGTCGGGAACAATTATTGAAATTTTTGGTGTAAGGTTTTTGTTTGCCATAATGGGGCTTTTGTTATCTTTTGCCTATCTTGTTTCCAGAAAATACGAGGTGATATAACATCCTCCGCAAACTAAAGGTTTGCGGTTTCACCCTTGAGGGAGGATGATATATCAGGTTCAATTCCTCCACGGATTAGAATCCGTGGTATCCTTGAAACTGCTATGGAAAACATAACTGCATTTATCGGTCTTGAGGTGCACATAGAACTGGAAACTATGTCTAAAATGTTTTGCGGATGTTCAGCTTCGCATTTTGGCAAAAAGCCCAACACTCAAGTTTGTCCCGTATGTTTAGGTCTTCCGGGGGCTCTGCCATATCCGAACCAGAAGGCGATTGAAGATTGCGTAAAACTGGGTTTGGCCTTTGGCTGCAAAATTAACGACTTTTCTAAATTTGACAGAAAACACTATTTTTATCCCGACCTTCCCAAGGGTTATCAGATATCGCAATATGACATCCCGCTTTGCGTTAATGGTCAATGGCTAATGGTCAATGGTCAAAGAATAAAAATAAGACGGATACACCTTGAGGAAGATACCGCAAAACTTGTCCACCAAACCCTCGAAGGCAGTAAAGTTTCTCTGATTGATTTTAATCGAAGCGGAGTACCTTTGGCCGAGCTTGTAACCGAACCTGATTTTAATTCGGCGGAAGAAGTGTCGGACTTTTTAAAAGAGGTTCAGTTGATAGTGCGGTATCTCGGAATCTCAAATGCCGACATGGAAAAGGGGTCAATGAGATTGGAAGCAAACATCTCTTTACAAAAACTCGAAAACTCAAAAACTCCAAGAATCCAAGAACTTCCGAATTATAAAGTGGAACTGAAAAATATTAACTCGTTTAGATTTGTAAAAAACGCCATCGACTATGAAATAAAAAGACAGACAGCGCTTCTGGAAAAAGGAGAAACGCCCATACAAGAAACCAGAGGTTATGACGAAAATAAAGGAAAAACTTTTTCGCAAAGAACAAAAGAAGAAGCTCAAGACTATCGCTATTTTCCAGAACCGGATATTCCCCCGATTGAGATCGGCGAATTTAAAATTAAAAATTTAAAATTAAAAATTCCTGAACTACCAATACAGAAAACGCAGAGATATGCCCGAGATTACCAACTGCCGAAGGAGTACGTGGACATTCTGGTTTCCTCTTTAGAATTAGCCGGTTATTTCGAAGATGCCGTAGAATTGGGCAAAAAGCATAACCTTTCGGCCAAGATAATTGCAGACCTTATCGTAAATAAAAAACTTAATGAAGAGTTTCCCGAACCGGCAGGACTGGTTAAAAAGATAGTAGAATTAACGCGGAAAGTATATGTATCAGAAAAAGAAGCAGAAAAAGCCGTTAGTTTAGTCCTAAAAGAACACCCGAAAGCGCAAGAAGATTATAAAAAGGGAAAAGTAGAAGTTGTGGGTTTTTTAATCGGCCAAGTACAGGCTAAATTAAAAGGAAAAGGGAATCCTAAAGAAATAGTAGAACTTTTGAAAGGAAAAATAGGAGAATAAATATGGAAGTAACAGATATTATCCAGCCAGGCCAGGGAGAGAGAAAAGGTATAGAGAATTGGCTTAAGGGGGCAACTCAAGAAGAGATAATTACGGCAATAATTAACTCTGGCCGAGATCCCCTGACAGGGCTATTAAACCGCCGCGGCGGTTTAGAGGAAATCGAAAGAGTAAAACTCATACTTGAAGCAAATAAGCATGAATTGGCCAAAGCAGGCAGTTTGGGTGAGGAGCATGCAGGGCTGCGATTATTGGGTGTTGCGTCGATTCAAATCTATGCGATGGATTTATCCGGGTTTAAGGGGTATAACGATAAGTTTGGACAAGAGGAAGGGGATAAAATGCTTAAAAAATTTGCGGGGGGCATGCTTCAAACATTTCACCGTTCAACTGATATTTGTATGCGATGGGGAGGAGATGAATTTTTGGTGATAGTCTTTAATTCAAAAGTAACAGACGAAAATGTTTTAGCTGCCGAAAAAGCCAAATTGGATGTTTTTCTTGGCGGAGGTGTATCGACCTACGTAGTTTTAGGAAATTTAGCTGGAGATAAAGATATATTAAAAGGTATAAATGGAGCATTTAAAGAATTAGCAGAGGTAAAAAAAGTTGGGCCAGTAGATTCAACAGGAAGGTCCACATCCGGAGGATTTAAAATGATTGATTTAGGAGAAATAAATGGCTAAGAAATTTGTGCATCTTCATGTCCATACAGAGTATTCGCTTCTTGATGGGCTATCTAAAATTGGGAGACTTTTGACACACATTAAAGAAAACGGAATGGATTCTGTTGCAATTACCGATCACGGAGTAATGTACGGCGTGATTGAATTTTATAAAAAAGCCCTAAAAGAAGGCGTAAAACCCATAATAGGCATGGAAGGGTATGTAACAAATATTAACCAAAAGGAAAGACCTGAAAGAGGGAAATTCCAGAATTATCATCTGCTTCTTCTGGCAAAAAACAATGAAGGTTATCAAAATTTAATGAAGTTAACTTCAATCGCCCACCTTGAGGGTTATTACTATAGACCGAGGGTTGATAAGGAAACCTTGACCAAATACTCCAAGGGTTTAATCTGTACATCAGCCTGCCAGAATGGAGAGGTCGCACAAGAATTAATTAAGGGTTCATATGATGCAGCAAGGAAGGCAGCCGAGTGGTTTCTTTCAGTGTTTGGTAAAGATTATTATCTGGAGCTTCAAAGGCATGAGTACGATAAATTTGTTAAAGAAGCCGAAAATTCTGAAATTAAGAAATCATTGCTTGCCGTTTCCGAAAATGAGAAAAAGATAAACGACGGGAAAATTAAATTGAGCAGGGAACTTGGGATTCCAATTATTGCTACAAACGATGCTCATTATGTCAAAGCCGAGGATGCCGTGGCCCAGGATGCCCTTGTCTGTGTGGCAACCGGAAAGAATGTCAGTGATATAGAGAGAATTAGATTTATTGATGCGCGAACATTTTATGTAAGAAGCCCGGAAGAGATGGGAAGTCTTTTTGCGGATTTGCCAGATGCGATTGAAAATACTGCAAAAATTGCAGCCAAGTGCGACATATCCATTATTTTAGACAAGTGGTTTTTTCCCAAATATGAACTTAGCGAAGGAAAGACCCCGGAAGAGGAATTAACACTAAGGGCGCGTGAGGGACTTAAAGAAAGATTTGAGAAAATAGACAGTGAAACTAAAAAAAGATTGGAATACGAATTAGACACAATTAAGCAGAAAGGTTATTCCACTTATTTTCTTATAGTTTCGGATATGGCCAGATGGGCAGAGGAGGGCGGTATTGTAACTAATACAAGGGGCTCAACTGCAGGGTCTTTGGTGGCTTATGCCTTAGGAATAGTTAACATTAATCCCCTAACTTATGATCTTCCGTTTGAAAGATTTTTGACACCTTGGAGGCCGTCGCCTCCGGATATCGATTTTGACATAGCTGATGATAGGCGTGAAGAAATAATACATTACATGGGGGAAAAATACGGGCATGATAAAGTTGCACAAATTTGTACTTTTGGCCGAATGCTTGCGCGCGGTGCAGTCCGTGATATTGCCAGAGTTTTGGGTTACCAGTACTCGGTTGGTGACAGGATATCTAAATTAATTCCTTTGGGTTCTCAAGGCTTTCCAATGAATATAAATAAAGCATTAAGCTTATCCAATGAACTCTCAACTCTTTATGAGACGGATAAAGATACAAAAAAGATATTGGATTTGGCCAGACAGGTTGAGGGAAACGCAAGACATATTTCGGTTCACGCTGCAGGACTGGTTATTGCCCCGCAAGAGGTAACGAACTTCACACCTGTTCAACTTGATCCGGAAGGAAAGAAAATAATAACACAGTATGATATGGATGCTCTTGACCCCAACGTTTCACCGGGTGAAGCAATAGGACTTTTAAAGTTTGATTTACTTGGTTTAAGAAACCTTTCAATTTTAGGTGCTGCCATAAAAATTATTAAGGAAGTAACCGGCAAGGATATTAATCTTCATGACATTCCAATTAACGATAAAAAAACATATGAGATGCTCTCGCGGGGTGAAACAATGGGTGTTTTTCAACTTGCCGGAAGCGGGATGACAAGATACTTAAAAGACCTTAAACCAACCCGCGTTGAAGATTTGATGGTCATGGTTGCTTTATATAGACCCGGACCTATGGCTCAAATTCCAGAGTATATCGACAGAAAAAATAATCCTGAAAAAATAAAGTATTTCGACCAAAGAATGAAGGAATTTTTAGGCAAAAGTTACGGGCTAATTGTATATCAGGATGATGTTTTTGCCACTGCAATTAAAATAGCCGGTTATACATGGGAAGAGGCCGACAAATTCAGAAAGGCGGTTGGCAAAAAAATTCCCGCAGAAATGGAAAAGCAGAAAGAAAAGTTTATAGAAGGGTGTGTAAAAAATGGAATGGAGAGGGGCCGTGCGGAGGAACTTTTCCATCTGATTGAACCATTTAGCGGTTATGGCTTCAATAAAGCCCATGCAGCCTCCTATGGAATGGTTGCATATCAAACCGGCTATCTTAAGGCCAATTATCCGGTTGAGTTTATGAACGCCCTCTTAACTGCAGAATCTAATGATATTGAAAAAATTTCCCAGGCAGTAAATGAATGCAGGCGAATGAAAATTAAAGTTCTTCCTCCGGATATTAATGAAAGTGACGTGGGCTTTAAAATTGTGGACGATAGGGAGTCTTTAAATAAAAAGGCTATCAGATTTGGCCTTTCGGCAATTAAAAACGTTGGAAAAGCAGCAATAGAGGCAATTTTAGAAGCAAGGAGCGGGGGTTCCTTTTCCTCATTTTCCGACCTTTTGGCAAGAGTTGATGCCAGACGGGTCAATAAAAAAGTTTTGGAGAGTATTATAAAAGTTGGCGGTCTGTCTTCTTTTGGACAAAGAGCAACTCTTCTTTATTCTATTGACAAAATTCGAAGTAAGGTTGCCAAACCCAAGGCTTTAAAAGGCCAGCAAGGACTTTTTGGTAAGGAAGAAGTTTCCAGTCAGCCCCAAAAAACTCAAGGAAGTATTATGACACAGGATAACGTAAACGAATTTAGTCAAGAAGAGCTGCAAACCCTTGAAAGGCAACTCTTGGGTTTTTCTCTTTCGGCAAAGCCTCTGATAGAACTTATTGCACCGATTGCCCACGAGGCTACCCATAAAATATATGAAATATCCGGAGATATCTCATATGGAGAGACGGTTAGGATTGCATGTGTTGTCCGGGAGGTTAGAATAGCAGTTACAAAAGCCTCAGGAGCTGAAATGGCATTTGTTAAAGTAGAAGACGATACAGGAACTATTGGTCTGGTCGTATTTCCTAAGATTTTTAAGGATACCCGCGATTTTTGGGTGGATTATAAACCGCTTCTGGTTTCAGGCAAGGTTGATTCCAGGGATGATGAGCCCTCACTCTTAGTTTCTTCGATAGAGACTTTAGAGGGGCAAGCAGCAAAACCCAAAGAAGTTTTCATTAGAATCCCCCCAAAAATTAATCCGGAGGGTTTGAGTAGACTAAAAAACCTCATTGTCGAAAACCCCGGACAAAGCCCTGTTACGTTAGTTTTTTCAGGTGTCGGCAAAAGAGTGAAACTTAATATGAAAATATTCTGGAGTGAAAATTTGGCAAGACAAATTGCAAGTGTGGTAGAATAGCAAACTATGTCACTTTTTATTACACACAAAGACACTAATTTTGGAAGAGTAACCACCTTCGGTGTTGGAGACAAAGTCAAAGTTGTATTAAAAGTAAAAGAAGGCGCAAAGGAACGAAGCCAAGCTTTTGAAGGGATTGTTATTGCTGCTAAAGGTTCTCATGGGAACCGGACCTTTACCGTAAGGAAAATTGGAGTTCATAACGTTGGTATAGAAAGAATTTTTCAACTTGGCTCGCCTTTTTTAGAAAGCGTTAGTGTTGTGAAAAAAGGTACGGCCGGAGTAAGACGGGCCAAGCTTTACTATACAAGGCACAAAAGCGCCAAAGAAATTGAAGAAATTTATTCCAGAGCAAAGACTAAATCAAAAAAGTAAACGGCTATTTGGAAATCTCGGAGAGAATTACGCCTGCCGGCTGCTTCAGAAATCCGGCTACAGGATTATCGAAAGAAATTTTACTTCTCGTTTCGGAGAGATCGATATAATAGCCTTAGATAAAGATACACTGGTCTTTGTTGAGGTCAAAACCAGATGGAGCAGGCGCTTTGGGCTTCCCCAAGAGGCAGTTACACCCCAAAAGCTTTTCAGAATAAAAAGGACTGCTGAATATTTTTCGCTAAGACACCCGCGCTTACCCAAAAAATTAAGAATTGATGTTGTTGCAATTGAAATTGAAAATAATATAGTGACATCTGCTAGAATAATTAATTGCGTCTAATTTGCCAGCTTGGAAGTAATGTAGTAAACTGATTAAGAATTAGAAAAGAGGCGTTTTGCTAGATAACTTAAAAAAAATTGTAGATAGCCAGCTTAAGAAGATTAATCTAAAGGGAAAAAGTAAAGTACTTTATATTTTGGGGGCGGTAGTTTTAGGTTTGTTGGTGTACTTTTTTAGATCGGTTTTCGTAGCAGCTTGGGTAAACGGAAGTCCGATTAGTCGCATCGCTATTATAAAACAATTAGAAAGTCAGGCCGGCAAACAAACTTTGGACAGTCTGATTGATAAAACCCTTATTCTTCAGGAGGCTAAAAAATCCGGTGTTACCATAAGCAGCCAAACTCTCTCCGACGAAGTCAAAAAAATTGAAGAATCGCTTAAGGCCCAAGGACTTGAACTTGATAGTGCACTAAAAGAAAGAGGCCAGACCCGCAGCGATTTAAATGAGCAAATACGGATACAAAAAATTATAGAAATAATTTTGGGTAAAAATATTACCGTAACCGAAGAGGAGCTTAAAACTTATTTTGATTCCAACAAAGAAGCTTTTGCCCAAGGAGCAAAATTTGAAGAAGTTAAGGCTCAAATAGGTGAGCAGGTTATCCAAAGCAAACTTTTTTCCGAATATCAAAAGTGGATAGTGGACTTAAGAAATAAGGCCAAAGTTTACTATTTTGTTAATTATTAAAGGATGTTTAGAGAAGTTTTGCTGGATAGACTGTCATTTTTAACAGATGGAACAAATGCAGGTTTTCCTGCAGTTTTAATTATAATTTTAGCTGTTGGAAATCGTCGAAAAATAATCAAAAATATTGGTTCATTGCTCTGCTTTTGGTAAATACTTTGGGACTATTAGAAATTGTGTACATTGCCTTTTTTCAACGAAAAAGAAAATAACTCCATGAGTTACTTTGGTGATATAATTAGCAATGCTCATCTTAGGCATTGACCCGGGTACTGCTACAACCGGATATGGTGTCATCAACTTTTCTCCAAATAAGTTTGATGTAATAAAGTTCGGCTTGATAGAAACCGAGAAAAATGGTGTTCCCGGAGAAAGATTGGAAAGCATTTATGAGGAGATGTCGCATCTTTTGGAGGAATTTAAGCCGGATGTGGTTGCTGTGGAGAGACTTTTTTTTGCAACCAACGCCAAAACTGCAATGGCGGTAGGTGAAGCAAAAGGAATAATAATTTTTGCTGCCTCACGCTATAAGGTAGAAGTAGTAGAATATGCGCCGGGTACTGTTAAAAAAACTATCTCGGGAGATGGAAGGGCTGATAAGAAAATGATGCAAAAGTCGGTTAGGGAAATATTGGGGCATAAGGTTAAAAGTGAAGTTAAAAAAAAGACTCACTTTGACAATTGTGCTGATGCTTTAGCGATAGCTTTATGTCATGCTTACAAGTTAAAGAACGGGGGTGATAAAAATGGCTGATTTCAAAATTGGGAAAGTTACACATTTCTATGACAAAATTGGGGTCGCAGTCGTAGAACTTTCGGCTGACCTATCTGTTGGCGATACGATTAAGTTTACCCGCGGCGGCGAAGACCTTTTTAAGCAGAATGTAGATTCAATACAAATAGAACACGAGAAGAAAGATTCGGCAGATAGCGGTGATGTGGTAGGATTAAAAACTGAAAAGGAGGTCAAAGAAGGTGCGGAGGTATATAAAGTACAGTAATAAGAAGATAAATTGGACTTTGGATGCAAATGTAAAAAAAAGAATTGCAAACCTCATAGATGTTCTTAATCTTGATTGGCTTCAGAAATCTAGAATATTCTGCTTCAGAAGTGAGAACGCAAAAACCCGCGCAATCGCAAGGATTTGGGGTTTTTCCCATATTTGGCAACAGGCACTAAGACAACCGCCTGCATATATTATTGAAGTTATTTCAGAAAGGTTTGACCATCTTCCCGATACGGAGAAAGACAAGGTTTTATTACACGAAATAACCCATATTCCCAAAAATTTCTCGGGAAGTTTAATGCCGCATATTCGTCGTGGGAAAAGAAATTTCCACGACAAAGTTAATGAACTTATCGGAAGATATTTGGAAAACATGGAAAATGGTTAGTGGAAAGTAGAAAATTGTAATAGAAAGAAGAAACTAGAAAATGGAAAAGAAAACAATAAAAACCTTCCAAGATTTAATCGTTTATCAAAATTTATATAATGCTATGTTGATTGTTTTAAAAGAAATAATTCCTAGTCTGCCTCGAGAGGAAAGGTTTGATTTAGTCGATCAAATGCGTAGATGTTGCAAAACAGGGCCTTCATTGATAGCAGAAGGTTTTGCAAAAAGATATCAAGTAAGACAATGGAAAAAATATCTCCGAGACACAATTGGCGAGTCCTACGAAATGATAAATCATCTAAGCGTTTGTATCGATGTTTACGGGAAATATGTTGACGTGAAGAAATGCAGGGAACTTATAAATCTTTATGAGGTAACCTGTAAGCAGATTACAAAACTAATAAAAAGTTGGCAAGATTACCATGATCGAAAATCGTTCTAGTTTCTATTTTCAAATTTCTATTACCGATTTCCGGTTTCAGCAAACCAATTTCTAATTTCTATGAAGCTTATTGTTTTACACGGAGATTATAGTAGAAAAAGCCAAGACAGACTTGATGATTTCATAAGTTCTGCCAAAAAAAGAGGCTGGGATATTAAAAAAATTAACTCCAACTTTAATTTAGATATTTCAGAACAACTTTCAGCCACTTCGCTTTTTCAAAAAGAATCTCTTTTCATTCTTGAGGATATAAAAAAAATAAGTCAGAAGGATATTGATTGGATTAAAAAAAGGGGTAAAGATTCAGGGCTGACTTTAATAATTTACCACCAGGGTTTTATTCCCAAAAAAGTTTTAGATAGTTTTCCAAAAGATGCAAAAATCGAAGAATTTAAATTGCCGCGACTAATTTTTACTTTTCTTGATTCAATTTACCCCAAAAATGTCAAAAAAGTATTGGTGTTGTTTCATGAATTAATAAAAAACGAGCCGGTCGAGTTTGTTTTTGCTCTAATGGCAAGGCACTTAAGAGACCTTTATTGGGTCAGAGTTGAACCAAAAAGCCTACCTTATCCTTCATGGAGGGTAGGTAAGCTAAAGGGTCAAAGTTCAAAATTCAAATTTGAAACACTGAAAGATCTAATTGCCAGAATGGCTGAAATTGATATTGCAGTTAAAACTTCTAAATCCGATCTTATTTCTTCGCTTGACCTTCTTATAGTATTCTCACTAGAATGAGTATAATTCGATGGACAAACAATTGTTTGGAACAAGCGGAATAAGAGGACCCGCCGAGGGTCCCCAGAAGCTTTTTACTAATCAGTTTTGTTTTGATATAGGAAGAACCTTTGCAATCTTTCTAAAAAAACATCAGGCGGTGGGGGCAGTTGCGATTGGGGGAGACCCCAGAGACTCTACACCACAAATTATGAAATTTGTGCAGTTGGGGTTACTACGCGAAGGCAGAAACGTGCTGAATGAAGGTGTTACTTCCATTCCTTCAATGAACAATATTCTTCTGACTGACAGTACTATTTCCGGCAGTATTATGGTTTCGGGCAGCCATATAAAAGCCGACTTAAATGGTCTTAAGTTTTTCGCCGACAAAGAGGAAATTTTAAAAGAAGATGAAGCGGAAATAGTAGAAATATATGATTCGATTAAAGAAACTGCGCCCTTCAAAGATGAAGAGCTGCAGGTTCAGTCAGAAACCCGCGCCAAAGATTTATATATTAAAAGATTAATATCTCTTGGGCAAAAATATCCTGCGTGGAGGGCGGTTGTTGACCCCGGAAACGGAGCACAAACCGAAACTATGCCGCAAGTTTTGGAGTCTTTGGGTTTACGGGTTAGTAAATTAAATGCTGACCTAACCCAACAGTTTTTAGCAAGAGATACGGAAGTTGAGTCTGATTTTGAAGAATTAAAAGCCAAAGTAAAGGCGGAATCGGCAGATTTTGGCGTCGGCTATGATTCCGATGGAGATCGGGCGGTTTTTGTCGACGAAAACGGGAATTATATTCCCGGTGATTATACTGGAACACTAGTTGCGAAATATATGGCAGGGTCAAAAATTGTTACAGCCATTAACACTTCGCAGGTCGTAGACACAATTGGAAAAGAGGTTTTAAGAACAAAAGTAGGTTCTCCTTATGTCGTTTCTGCGATGAAGAAAAGCGATGCTTCTTTTGGATTTGAAGCTAACGGCGGGGGAGTATTTTCGGACATGTTAAGCCGTGACGGAGGAAGAATGACAATTGAAGTTTTAAATATTCTCGCAAAGAAGGGTTCAAAGCTTTCTGAACTACTAAGCGAACTCCCCAAATTTTATATAGAAAGAGATAAAATAGAATATAAGTGGGAATTTAAGGATAAAATAATAGAAGAAGCAAAGTCCAGATTCAAGGGTAAAAAGGTTGAGGAACTTGACGGATTAAAAATTTGGGTCGATGAAAATACTTGGATTTTGTTCCGTTCCTCCGCTAACGCGCCTGAATTTAGAGTTTTTGCGGAAAGTAAGAATAAAGAAACCGCCGAAAAACTTCTTAATGACGGACTTTCTTTAGTAAAGGCGGTAATCGGAAAATGACCAACTTAGATTCAAAAGAAGACATTGAAAAACTGGATAAAGGCGGAATTCTTAAGTCTATTGAGCTTATTCCGGACCAGTTTACCCAAGCCTGGAAAGAGATAGAAGAAAGTAAACTGCCGACTGGAGCATCTGTCACACAAAACGTCGTAATTTGCGGAATGGGGGGCTCTGCACTGGGAGGACGTGCCGTCGATTCGGTAGTTTATGGCCGTGCACGCGTTCCGATAGAAGTTTTTAATGAATATAAAATTCCCAATTACGTTAATTCAGATAGTTTTGTAATTATATCTTCTTATTCGGGGAACACCGAAGAAACTTTATCGTGTGCCAAACTGGCCCTTACTAAGGGTGCAAAAATATTCGGAATTACAACGGGCGGAAAACTGGCGGAGTTTTTAAAGAGAAATAAGCTTGCCGGCTACGTTTTCAATCCCAAATATAATCCGTCGGGACAACCAAGAATGGGATTGGGCTATTCAATTGCCGCAATTTATGCATTATTAATCAAATGCGGATTAGTCAGATATTCAAACGAGAAAGAGCACATTGTTTTTACGCTTAAAAAATATATCGATGAGTACAATGTCAACATCCCGGAAAATGGAAATTTGGCCAAAACTTTTGCCAGAAAACTTTTACATAAAGTTGTTATTCTTATGGCAAGTGAGCATCTCGTGGGGGTTACTCACGGCTTTGCCAATCAGTTAAACGAAAACTCCAAAACCTTTTCCACGACCTTTGATTTGCCGGAAGCCAATCATCATTTAATTGAAGGTTTGAGATTTCCCGCCAAAGCAAAAGACCTTCTTTCTTTTCTTTTTATGGAATCTAAACACTATACGCCTGAAGTTCAAAAGCGCTACCCCATAACCAAAGAGGTTTTTAAAATAAACGGTTACCCATCTTTAGGCTATGTAACATCTAGCGAGGATGCCATTTTAGAAATTTTTGAGGTTTTAGTGTTTGGTTCTTTTGTCAGTTTTTATCTGGCGATGCTAAACGGAGTTGATCCAACTCCCATTCCCTGGGTTGATTATTTCAAGGCGCAACTGGTAAGATGAATTTAATATGGTCAGAGCTCGCCCCCTTACCCTTTTCTTCAAAGATATAGATAAAGAAGATATTCCTTCGGTTGGCGGAAAGGGCGCAAACTTGGGAGAAATGGCCGGGGCAGGTTTTCCAGTTCCAGCAGGCTTTGCGGTAACGGTTTCGGCCTACGATAGATTTTTAGAAGAAAACGACTTACCGCTAAAAATAAAAAAAATACTTGATTCCTTGGATGTTAATAATCCGGAAGAATTAAATAAAGCTTCTAAAGATATTCAAAAAATCATCAAAAATAGCAAAATACCGTCCGACGTAGCCACGGAAATTATATCTGCATATAAAAAGCTTTCCGGGTTATTCAAAGAAGCTCTGGTGGCAGTACGCTCATCCGCAACTGCCGAGGATTTACCCAAGGCCTCTTTCGCCGGCCAGCAGGCAACTTTTTTAAACACTAAGGGCGACACTAATCTTTTAATTTACGTTCGAGAATGCTGGGCCTCACTTTTTACGCCAAGGTCAATTTTTTACAGAGTTGAAAACAAAATTCCCCACGAAATAGTTAAAATCTCGGTAATTGTTCAAAAAATGATACAGTCGGAAGCTTCGGGTGTAATTTTTACCATCGACCCTGTAACCAATGAGAAAGACAGAATTGTAATTGAGGCTGTCTGGGGACTTGGAGAAATGATAGTGCAGGGGTCGGTTGTTCCTGATAAATATGTTGTTCAGAAAGACACTTTTTTAATTTTATCAAAGGAAATATCCGACCAACCCATTGAACTGACCCGAGTTGGGGCAACCACCAAAGAGAGAGAAGTACCCTTGGCTAAGAAGGATAAACAAAAAATCTCTGATGAGGAAATAGTCAAACTGGCCAGAATTGCCAATCAACTTCACACCCATTATTTCTTCCCTCAAGATATCGAGTGGGCAAAAGAAGGCAAAAATCTCTATATCGTCCAAACTCGACCCATAACAACAACCGGCAACGCCAATGCAAAGATAACTAAAGAAGAAGAAAAGAAATTGAAAATGGAAAAATCACCCATATTAGTCGGCGCGCCGGCTTCACCCGGAATAGGAACGGGGATCGTCAAAATACTGGAAAGTGCAAAGGAAATTAATAAAATTCACCAAGGCGATGTGCTGGTTACTTCCATGACTTCGCCGGATTTTGTTCCGGCCATGAAAAAAGCCAGCGCCATTGTAACAGACAAGGGCGGACAAACCTCCCATGCAGCCATTGTTTCAAGGGAATTGGGAATTCCCTGTGTGGTTGGTTGTGAGAATGCAACGGCCAAGCTAAGAGAGGGCATGGTAATAACGGTGGACGGAGCCAAAGGTGAAGTATATTTGGGTTCAAGAACTATAAAGGAGGTAAAAATAAAAGTACCGCAGGCAATTATTCATGCAAAAACTGCTACGAAGATTTACGTAAATTTGGCTGAAGTCGAGCGAGCAGGAGAAGTTGCAAAGCTTAATGTTGACGGGGTTGGCCTTTTAAGAGCGGAATTTATGATTGCGGGTATTGGAATTCACCCCAAGGAGGCAATAAAGAGAAAAGAGCAGGGGCGCTTTATTGAAAAATTGGCAAACTCACTCGAAGTTTTTTGCAAAGCCTTTAACCCCCGTCCGGTAGTTTATCGGGCGACGGATTTTAAAACAAACGAATATCGGGCCCTTCCGGGCGGAAAGTTCTGGGAACCCGAGGAGCCAAATCCCATGCTTGGTTTTAGGGGAGCATTTAGGTATATCGCCTCTCCTGAAGTATTTAATCTTGAGCTTCAAGCCATAAAGAAAGTGAGGGGAAAATACAGCAATCTTCATCTGATGATTCCATATGTACGCTCACCCGAAGAACTCTCCAAAGTCAGGAGAATAGTTTCGGCAGAAGGTTTATTTGAAAGTGCGTCATTTAAATTCTGGATGATGGTGGAAATTCCCGTGAATGTTATTTTAATTGATGATTTTATTAAGGTGGGAATAGACGGTGTATCAATAGGGTCAAATGACTTGACAATGTTGATCGAAGGCACTGACAGGGACAACTCTGAAGTCGCACAAGCTTTTAATGAAAGGAGCGAAGCGGTTTATTGGGCTTTAAAGAAGGTTATCACCACCTGCAACAAGTACGGCGTAACTTCCTCAATTTGCGGTCAAGCTCCTTCCGAATATGACGATTTGGTTGAAAAATTAATCGGTTGGGGAATAACCAGCGTTTCAATAAATCCGGATGTAGTTGATAGGGTGAAAAGTGTGGTTGTTCAAGCAGAGAGGAAAATAGTAGGATAGATAATAGTATGGCAAAAATTGCGAAAATTTGGGCCAGAGAAATTTTGGATTCAAGGGCTATCCCGACTGTTGAGGTGGCGGGACAAACGGATAGCGGTCATGTTGCCGTGGCTTCTGTGCCAGGCGGCACCTCAATTGGCTCGCATGAAGATTTGGAGATACGAGACGGCGATGAGACAAGATATAAAGGCATGGGGGTTCTTAGGGCGGTTGAGAACGTAAATAAGATTCTTGGACCGTTGGTTTCCGGAATGGACCCGATGAATCAGGAAGAAATTGATCAAAAAATGCTGGAGGCCGACGGTACCCAAAATCAGTCCAAATATGGTGCGAATGCAATTTTGCCAATTTCTGTGGTTACAAACAAACTTGCTTCACAAGTAGCCGGCTATCCGCAATATGTTTGGATAAATTTGCTCATGCAAAAATTAGGGCTAAAGTCGCCTCTTAAAATTCCAACTCCGATTTTCAATATGATAAACGGAGGACTTCATGGTGCGGGAAATTTGGACTTTCAGGAGTTTTGGGTAATTCCAGCAACGGCTAAAACTTACAGCCAAGGTCTTGTAAGCTGCGTAGAAATTTATTTAACAATCGGCGAAAATTTGGCAAGACGCGGAGCAATTCATTCAGTGGGAAATGAGGGAGGGTATGCTCCTAATTTATTTACCAATGCCGACGCCCTGGAGGTATTGGTTGAATCTATTAAGCAGGCAAACTACGCAATTGGCAGGGATGTATTTTTGGGATTGGATGTTGCTGCTAATTCTTTTTACAAAAACGGTGAATACACAATCAAAGATAAATCAGCCCCGCTTGATGAAACCGGAATGCTGGAATATTATAAAATCCTAAATGAGCAATATAGACTTGCACTTTTAGAAGACCCTTTTCAGGAGGACGCTTGGGGCAGTTGGAATAAGCTTTATGCAATGCTTGCCGACCAGCTAATAGTTGTCGGCGATGACCTTTTGGCCACAAATCCCAAAAGGGTAGAAAGGGCAATTAAAGAAAAATCCTGTAACGGCATTTTGGTTAAACCCAACCAGGCAGGAACCGTAACTGAAACCCTTAAAGTAATAAAACAGGCAAAAGAAGCAAATTGGAAAATTTTGGTTTCGCATCGGTCCGGTGAAACCAATGACGCCTTCATTGCCGATTTTGCCGTTGGAGTTTCCGCGGACTACACCAAATTTGGCGCACCGGCAAGGGGTGAGCGAGTTGCCAAATACAATCGACTTTCGTCAATTGAACAAGAGCTGGCGAATATGCCCAAATGAACCCCCAAAAAGAACACAAAACGGTTTGCCTAGTTGTTCTTGACGGCTGGGGAGTTGCACCTCCCGGACCCGGAAACTCAATATCACAAGCTAATACTATTAACATGAACCGATTCATGGCTTCGTATCCCCATACCCAACTTCAGGCCGCCGGAGAAGCTGTGGGTCTTCCGCGGGGTGAGGCGGGAAATACCGAAACCGGCCACCTTAATTTGGGTGCGGGAAGAATTGTTTATCAGGATTTGGCAAGAATAAATATGTCCATTGCAGACGGTTCATTTTTTAAAAATCCTATTTTGCTGGGGGCAATTGCCCATGCCCAAAAAAACAATTCCAACTTACATCTTTTGGGGTTAATCGGAGCCGGAGGAGTGCATTCAAATATCGAACATCTTTTAGCACTTTCGTCCTTAGCCAAGCGCAGCAATTTCGACAGGGTCTATTTTCATTTATTTACAGACGGAAGAGATTCTCCAACAACTGCAGCCCAGTCTTATCTTCAAAGAGTAAGAGAATATTCAGGCAAAGAAGGGGTCGGTAAAATTGCAAGTATTATGGGGAGATACTGGGCAATGGATAGGGATTTAAGATGGGACAGAACCGCAAAGGCTTATTTCGCTTTAACCAAGGGGTTAGGAAATTTAGTTAAAACACCGGAAGAGGCAATACAAGCTTCATACTCGGAAGGCATAACAGATGAATTTATTGAACCAAGCGTAATGACCGACAATACGGGTAAACCAATTGCGCTGGTTAAAGATAATGATGCGGTAATATTTTTTAATTTTCGTATAGACAGACCTCGGCAATTATCGCGCGCGTTCGTTTTTGAGGATTTCAGCAAAGCAAATGTCATACCAGTATTCGACCCGTATAAGGTGAAGTATATGAAAAGCCATCTTAAAGAGGTCGAAATATTACAAAAGCCATTCGATAGAGGCAGAAAACTTGAAAATCTCTATTTTGCAATGATGACCGAATATGAGAAGTTTTTAGTGCAAAACGGGGCCAAAAGTGCATTTCCGCCGGAGCAGGTAGAAATGCCCCTTGGAAGAGTTATTTCTGAAGCCAACCTACGCCAATTAAGGGTTTCAGAGAGTGAAAAGGAAAGATTTGTTACATTTTATTTTAACGGGCAGGTAGAAACCGCCTTTCAGGGTGAAGAAAGGGTAATTGTTCCATCCCCAAAAGTTGCAACCTATGATTTAAAGCCGGAAATGAGCGCACTCGATATTACCGATTCCGTAGTCGCGCAATTAAGAGATGACGGCAATTTTTCTTTTGTCCTCATCAATTTTGCCAACCCGGACATGGTCGGGCACACAGGAAGTATTGGGGCCACAGCAAAAGCATGCGAAGTTGTCGATGACTGTTTGGGAAAATTGTTTAATTTTCTAGTTACCAAAGATGCGGTTCTGCTTATTACGGCGGATCATGGAAACGCTGAAGAGAAAATAAATCCCCATACTGGGCAAATTTATACAGAGCATACAGTAAATCCGGTGCCTTTTATTGCTATTTCTAAAAACTTTATCGGCCGTGCAGATACGTTGCCTTCCGGAATTTTGGCAGACGTTGCGCCCACAATACTTGCGCTTTTGGGTTTAGAAAAGCCGTCGAGCATGACCGGGAGGAACTTATTAGAGGGAATTTAGGCGCTTTTGTTTTTGCTGATTATGGCTTTGTAGATTTCTATCGCCATTGGAATTAAGGAAACCACAATTATTGCAACTACGATATATTCAAAGTTAGTTTTGACAAAAGGAAGATTGCCGAAGAAAAATCCGCCAAGAAGAAAAAGAGAAACCCAGATGATTCCCCCAATTACGTTGTAGGTAAGAAAATGCAGATAGGTCATTTTGGCGATTCCTGCAACAAAAGGGGCAAAAGTACGGATAATTGGGATAAATCTTGCCAAAATAATAGCCTGACCTCCGTACTTTTCGTAAAACCTATGCGCTTTAGTTAAATGTTCTTTTTTAATCCATCTGGTATCTTTTTCATAGATTTTAGGGCCGATAAAATGGCCTACCCAATAATTTACGGTATCGCCGGCAATTGCTGCAAATGTCAATAAAAGATATACCCAGACTATTTTGAGAGATGAAGTCGCAGCTAAGGCTCCGGCAGCAAAAAGGAGCGAGTCTCCGGGCAAAAATGGAGTAACAACAAACCCTGTTTCCATAAAAATTATTACAAAAAGCAAGCCATAGGTCAGAGTTCCGTATTGGGAAATAACAATTGCAAGATTTTTATCAAGGTGCAGGAAAATATCCAAAATCGTAGAGAAAAAAGAGCCCATCATTGAATTGTAAGTCAAAAGAAGACTAATTTCTACTAATTCCTATTGTATCTTCGGATTAAACCAACAACTTTTCCTTGAATTTTTACATTTTTAACAAAAATCGGTTGCATTTTAGCATTGGCCGGCTCAAGACGGATTCTGGTTGCTTCCTTAAAAAATCTCTTTAAGGTTGCCATGCCGTTATCAAGTAAGGCAACCACAATTTCGCCGTTATTGGCAACGTCAGTTTGTTCAATAATTACATAGTCGCCGTCTCTTATTTGCTCCTCAATCATGCTTTCCCCGCGGACCTGAAGAACATAAACTCGTCTCTTTTGGGAAGAAAATGAAGAGGGGATTGCCATGCTGGCATTAGGGTCTGTATAGGGCTCAATTGGAGCTCCGGCTGCGATAAAGCCTAGGATTGGAACTTCTACTCCTTCGTTTGTAAAATTTACGGGCCCGACAATGTCAATTGAACGTCTTTTGCCTTCTTTTCTTTTGATTAATCCTTTCTCAACCAGGGTCATTAAGTGCTCGTGCACCGTAGCAAGAGAAGAAACACCCATTGCGTCTGCAATTTCTCGCAAAGTTGGAGCTGAACCATGATTTTGAATATATTGCTTAATGAATTCAAAAATTTGATTTTGGCGTTTGTAAATAACCGGAGCCATACTATTAATTTACGAAGAAAACCCAAACATGTCAAGACCCAAATTTAACCCAAAAGTATGTTAGAATAACTTCGTATGAAATTTAAGCTTTGTTCCAAATTTAAAACCATTCCTGACCAGGAAAATGCGGTAAAAGAACTAGTTCACGGAGTGGAAAAAGGAGTTAACTATCAGGTTCTGCTTGGGGTAACTGGTTCGGGGAAAACGTTCACAATGGCCAATGTAATTGAGAAACTGCAAAGGCCTACCTTGATTATTTCCCACAATAAAACCCTGGCAGCACAGCTTTATCAGGAACTCCGGGATTTTTTCCCAAAAAATGCCGTCTCTTATTTTGTTTCTTATTACGATTATTACCAGCCTGAAAGTTATATTCCTTCAACCGATACCTATATTGAAAAAGATTCTGATATTAATGAACTTATTGACAAACTCCGTTTGGCTGCAACAACCAATCTTCTCACGCGTCCCGACACAATCGTTGTGGCTTCGGTTTCTTGTATTTATAACATTGGCTCGCCCCGAGAATACGGCCATTTTGTTTTTGAATTTAGTGAAGGAATGAAAATTCAAAGACAACAAATTATAGATAGATTGATCGGCCTTCAATATGAGAGAAGCGATTTCGGCTTCTACAGAGGAACTTTCAGGGTTCGCGGAGACACAATCGATATCTTCCCCGCATATCAAGATGAAGCAGTTAGAATAACCTTGGGAACCGAAGGAATAAAGAATGTAGAAATTATAAATCCTATCACCGGTTCAAAAATTGAAAATTTAAAATTTAAAATTGAAAATTTCATTTTGTATCCTGCCAAGCATTTTATGACCGACCCAAGTAAGCACAAAGAAGTTTTTGTTCAAATAAAGCACGATTTAGAAGAAAGGGTAAAAGTTCTTAAGAAACAAGGGAAACTTCTCGAAGCACAAAGAATCAGCCAACGGGTAACTTATGATTTGGAAATGATACGGGAAGTTGGCTATGTTAAAGGAATTGAAAATTATTCAAGATATTTTGACGGCCGAAAACCAGGGGATCCTCCATATTCACTTCTAGACTATTTCAATGCACCTTATGGTAAAGATTGGCTGGTTATAGCTGATGAGAGTCATATGACTTTCCCCCAAATTAGAGGGATGTACGCAGGTGATTTTTCAAGAAAAACCACCTTGATTGAATATGGATTTCGGCTTCCTGCCGCAATTGACAACAGGCCGCTTAAATTTGACGAATTTATGCGCAGAATTCCGAACTTTATTGCAACGAGCGCAACTCCCTCCGACTGGGAAATAAGCATGGCAAAAACCAATGTTATAGAACAGTTATTGAGGCCGACGGGAATACCGGATCCGGAAGTTGAAATAAGGCCGACAAAGAATCAGGTTGCCGATGTAATTGAGCAAATTAAAAAACAAGTTGCAAAAAAACAAAGAACCCTTGTTACAACTTTAACAAAAAGAACGGCTGAAGATTTATCGTCATACTTGGCCGAACAAGGCTTGAAAGTTCATTATCTTCATTCAGATGTCAAAACTCTCGACAGAACGGATATTTTGGATGATTTGCGTTTGGGTAAATATGATGTTTTGGTGGGAATTAATCTTCTTCGGGAAGGGCTTGATTTACCCGAGGTATCGCTGGTGGCCATTTTAGATGCGGATAAAGAAGGATTCCTCCGTAGCGACGTAACGCTTATTCAAACGATGGGTAGGACCGCCAGACACGTTGAGGGCCGCGTAATTATGTATGCCGACTCAATCACCGGTTCTATGCAAAGAGCCTTGAGCGAAGTCGAAAGGCGCCGTGAGTTTCAGCTTAAAATGAACAAGAAATACGGAATAACCCCGCGCTCAATCGAAAAACCGATCAGAGAAAAATTAATTGAAAAAGAGGAAGAGTCGGGAGTTGAAAGACTTTTCGGCAAAAAAGAGTCGACATTTCTTAAATTACCTCATTTGGATTTAGATGGGCTAACTCCGATGGATAAAAAACGTTTGGTCAAGAATCTGCGCCGCGAAATGCAGCTTGCCGCCCAAGATTTGAATTTCGAATTGGCCGCAGAAATAAGGGACAAGATTAAGGAAATTGAGTTATAATTGCTTTTGCCGTCGGTAAGCCGATGGGAACTTTGCGTGACATGGAACAATTTATAAAGATCCGTGGGGCGAGGCAACATAATTTAAAAAACATTGATCTTGATATTCCCAAAAACAAACTTGTTGTTTTTACGGGAGTTTCGGGAAGTGGAAAATCTTCTTTGGCTTTTGACACCATTTATGCGGAAGGTCAAAGGCGATATGTCGAAAGTCTTTCTTCTTATGCCCGGCAGTTTTTAGGAGTGATGGAAAAGCCCGATGTTGATTTAATTGAAGGTTTATCACCTTCCATTTCTATTGACCAAAAAACAACTTCCCATAATCCCCGCTCAACTGTCGGAACAGTAACAGAAATATATGATTATTTAAGATTACTTTTTGCACGAGTCGGGCATCCGCATTGTCCGGTTTGCGGACGGGAAATTTCGCACCAAACCCTGGACCAGATTACCCAAGCCAGTCTTAATTTAATTGAACAAACTGCAAAGAAACACAAAAAAGCATGGTTTTTTGTTCTTTCTCCAGTGGTAACAGACAGAAAAGGAGAATTCTCCAATCTTTTTGACAATTTAAAAGCAAAAGGATTTAGGCAAGTTAGGGTTGACGGCCAAGTTCGTGATTTATCCGAAGATTTGGTTTTGATTAAAACCAATAAACATACAATCGAGGCGGTAATTGACCGTCTAAGTTTAAGTCTAAGTGACACAAAAAATAAAATATTCAGAGATAATCTAAAGTCACGATTGTCTGATTCCATCCAACAAGCTTTGAATTTGTCCGAAGGGTTAATTGTTTTAGCTCAAGTTTTGGATTCCGGTTTTGAAATACCCGAATATCCGAAGAAATTTGAGAGCCATTTATTTTCAGAAAAATTTGCCTGCGCCATCGACAACATTTCACTTCCCGAAATTGAACCCCGAACTTTTTCTTTTAATTCTCCTCACGGGGCTTGTCCAACCTGCACGGGCTTGGGAAAAATACTCAAGGTTGCCCCCGAACTGGTTTTCTCTGAAGAAATCTCAATTATGGAAGGAGGAATTTTGCCGTTTTCTACGATGTTTGAACACGATACCTGGTACTCACGGCTAATTTTAAAAGTTTGTTCCGAGGTGGGGATAGATGTCAGAAAGCCCATTAAAAATCTCACTGAAACTGAAAGAGAAATAATCCTCTATGGAACAGGAAGTAAAGAATATAAAGTTGACGGTGAAAATAAGCAAGGAAGGCTGACTGCGGTATGGTGGCGTTTTCGGGGAATCGTTAATGAGCTTGAGAGAAGATACATCGAGAGTCAAAGTGATTGGGTAAGAGAAGAGATTAAAAAGTACATGCGGGAAAAAATTTGTCCGACTTGCGAAGGAACAAGACTTAAAAAAGAAGCCTTGGCAATAACAATTGGCGGCTTATCGATTTCTGACATTACATCATTCTCCATAGATAAAGCCTATGAATGGATTACTACACTACTACGTAGTGATGTAGTGAACGAGCGGGAGAAAGAAATAGGGAAACTTGTGATAAAAGAAATCGAGGCAAGGCTCGACTTTTTAAGGTCTGTCGGACTTGAATATTTAACTTTGTCCCGCCAAGCAGGAACACTTTCGGGCGGGGAGGCGCAAAGAATTCGCCTTGCATCCCAAATAGGGTCGGGTTTAACCGGAGTTTTGTATGTTTTGGATGAACCCACAATCGGTCTTCACCCTAGAGATAATCAAAGACTTATTGATACTCTTAAAAAATTAAGAGATTTAGGCAATACTGTCGTGGTTGTTGAACATGATAGAGACATGATGAAACAAAGCGACTATATAGTAGATTTTGGACCGGGAGCGGGGAAACACGGCGGGGAAGTGGTCGCGACGGGCGACCCTAAACAAATATCCAGAAATCCAAAATCATTGACAGGGAAATACCTTTCGGGGAAGAAAAAAATTCAGATAGGCCGAAACACGGAGTACACTGAGTCCACTGACAAACTGACTGTTCGAGGTTGTCAGCAATTTAACCTAAAGGATATCGATATTGAGTTTCCGCTTGGGAAATTGGTGGTCATAACTGGAGTTTCGGGAAGCGGAAAATCAACTCTTTTAGTTGAAACGCTTTATCCTGCTCTTCAAAGAGAATTTAATCCATACTTCAGAGGCGAAATAGGACTATATAAAAGGCTGGATGGAATTGAGAATGTCGACAAGGTAATACTAATTGACCAATCACCTATTGGCCGTACTCCGAGAAGTAATCCCGCAACTTACACCGGAGTTTTTGACCCAATCAGGGATGTTTACGCCCTAACCCATGAGGCAAAAAGTTATGGATTCAATAAGGGCAGATTTTCTTTCAATGTTAGGGGTGGTCGCTGTGAAGCTTGCGAAGGACAAGGCCAGATAAAAATTGAAATGCAGTTTATGAGTGATATTTGGGTAACTTGCGACGTTTGCCACGGCAAGCGCTATAACGCCCAAACTTTGGAAGTGTCTTATAAGGGCAAAAATATCGCGGAAGTTCTTGAAATGACAATCGATGAGGCCTTGGAGTTTTTCCACGCCCATCCTCAGATTGAAATTAAGCTTGAGACGCTTTCTTTAGTTGGTCTTGGCTATATGCAGCTTGGCCAGCCGGCAACTACCCTTTCGGGCGGGGAGGCGCAAAGAGTCAAACTTGCAACCGAGCTTTCGCGGCGCGCAACCGGCAAAACCGTTTATATCCTTGATGAGCCAACCACCGGTCTTCACTTTGCAGACGTTGAAAGGCTTTTGAGAGTTTTAAAAATGTTGGTACTAAGGGGAAATACCGTTCTTCTTATAGAACATAACCTGGATGTAATTAAAAATGCCGACTGGATTATTGACTTGGGGCCCGAAGGCGGAGAAGCGGGAGGGGAGCTTATTTATGCAGGAAGTGTTAAAGATGTTTCCAAGAATAAAAATTCCTATACCGGACTATTTTTGTCTAAAAGTTAATTCATACACTATACTAAACTAAATTAGCATGAGAAAAATTCTTCTTACTCTTTTTTGTTTTTTTGCACTTTTCTTAACTTTCCCAAAGGAAGTTTACGCAGAGGGGGAGTTTGCAATCGATACAAGCGCAGAATATAAAATTCAGGACTCCGGAAAAACACTAGTTACCCAAACAATTACAATTGAAAATTTATTTTCGAATATTTATGCAACCAGCTACAGTTTGGTTTTGGATAATATTGACCCGCAAAACCCAAAAGCGCATTTAGGTTCAAAAGAATTAGCGCTGACTTCACACAAGGAGGCCGATAAAACCACCTTAGATGTAAATTTCAATGATGCAGTTGTCGGCAAGGGTAAAAAAACAACTTTTGTAGTAACTTTTGAAAACTCAAGTTTTGCGGTGAGAACCGGCGAAGTTTGGGAAGTTTCTATACCGAAATTGGGCGACACATCTTTTAAATCATACAACATTACTTTGTCAATTCCGGATTCTTTCGGTTCAGAGGCGTATATTTCACCTAATCCGACAGATTTTACAAAAGGTGAGGGTGTCAGACACTACCTTTTTGACAAAGAAACAATACTTAAAAGTCCGATTACGGCAGGATTCGGAGCTTTTCAGGTTTTTTCCTTCAATTTAAATTATCATTTGGAAAATCCACTTCCAAGGTCTGCATCTGTCGATATAGCAATTCCTCCGGATACTTCGCTTCAAAGAATGTATTACCAGGAAATTTCACCTAAGCCTGAAAATATTACCGTCGACTCTGATGGAAACTGGCTGGCCAGATATATTTTAAAACCTCGGGAAAGAGTAGATATTAAGGTTAGCGGGCAAGTACAGATTTTTGCCGGTCCCCGACCATTCTTGCCTATATCTGACGAGACACTAAACACTAACCTCAAAGAGTCTAAATATTGGCAAATTAATGACCCAAAAATTCAAGAAATCGCAAAAACCCTAAAAACACCGAAAAACATTTATGATTACGTGGTTAAAACTCTTTCCTATGATTATGATAGGGTAAAACCCAATGTTACAAGGTACGGGGCGAAAGATGCACTCGCAAATCCCAAGAACGCAATTTGTATGGAATTTACAGACCTTTTCATTGCCATCGCACGCGCCTCGGGAATTCCGGCACGCGAAGTAAACGGGTTTGCCTATACCGAAAATCCCAAAATTCAGCCGCTTTCGTTAGTTGCCGACGTACTCCATTCCTGGCCTGAATATTGGGACAGCCAAAAAAAGACTTGGGTAGCGGTTGACCCTACTTGGGGAAAAACCACGGGTGGAGTTGACTACTTCAACAAACTTGATCTTAGACATTTTGCATTTGTGATGCACGGAGCCGACCCTGAAAAACCCTTCCCGCCGGGTTCTTATAAATTGGGCGACAATCCCCAAAAAGACGTCTTTGTTTCTTTCGGCCAGTTGCCCGAAAAAAAGGAAAGTCAGCCGAAAATCTCAATTGACTCAATTACCACAATTCCCTTTGTCGTAAACATCATAAACGCAAAAATAGAAAACCCCGGCCCTTCGGCTCTATATAATTTGACAGTTAGCGTCTTTTTTGACGACAAAAACCAAACAAACACAACTATTCCGTCCCTTCTTGCCGAAAGCTCTGAAATTATTAAAGTAAATGTGCCCTTTAGTTTCCTGGCAAGATCCACCCCCTCAAAAGTTAAAATTTCGACCAGCGGAGCCGATTTTGAGATTTCTACTATCAAGAGTCAGGTTCTGATGTACAATCTCCTGGTCCTTTTCTTACTTTTTTTGGTTGTGTTGGTTATGACATCCTTCTCGCTCTTAAGAGCGAGATTCCCTTCAAAGGAGGATGACATATCAGCGTTCAATTCATCCCCGAATTCAAAATTCAGGGCTTTCTTGAATGCTGTTATAATTCTTATTCGCCTAAGAAAAACTAAAATTCATGGAAATACAAATAGCCAAACTCCCCAGAATCCGGATACAAAAGAAAAGATTTAACAAGTTACCCGAAAGTTGCGGGGTGTATATTTTTTGGGCGAAAAATGAGGCGATATACATAGGCAAAGCACTAAATCTAAAAAGCCGCTTACTTTCGTATCTCACCGTTAACCTTTCTCCTAAAACCAAATCAATGGTGCACGAAGCCCAAAATGTTTCATTTATAAAAGTTAATTCCGAACTTGAAAGTTTATTACTTGAGGCGTACCTGGTCAGAAAAAATCAACCAAAATATAACGCTGCCCTAAAAGATGACAAACACCCGCTTTATATCAGAATAACCAAGGAAGATTATCCAAGAGTAATAACTGCAAGAAAAATTGACCAACAAGATAATTTAGCCTTTTACGGACCTTTCCCGAATTCGAGAAATGTTTATTCGGTCTTAAAAATGTTAAGACGGATATTCCCGTTTTCAGACCACAAGTTGGGTAAAAGAGGCTGTTTATATAACCACATAGGCCTTTGCAATCCTTGTCCTTCGGAAATAGAAAGAATTACGAATCGTCAGTTACAAATTATGGAGAGGAAAAAGTATTTGCACAATATAAGAATGATAAAAATGGTTCTGTCGAGAAAAATTAAAAGTGTCGCAACTAAACTCGGAAAAGAAATGGACTCTTATTCAAAAAATGAAAAATTTGAAGAAGCGGAAGAAGTTTATGAAAGGATAAAAAAACTTGAATATATAACCCAACCGACATTGCCGATAAAATATTTTGTCGAAAACCCCAATCTCTATGAAGACTTAAGGGCCGAGGAACTAAATGCCTTAAGAAAACTTCTAGCATCGCACATCCAACTTCCCACCTCCATCCATCGAATCGAGTGTTTTGATGTAGCCCATCTTTCCGGAACGTCTCCAGCAGCATCAATGGTCACTTTTATTAATGGAGAAGCCGATAAGAATCTTTATAGGCATTTCAAAATTCGTCAAGAAAAAAGTCGGGATGATGTAAGTTCTATAGGCGAAGTAGCAAAAAGAAGATTACGCCATCCAACAGATTGGGGAGTACCAAATTTAATAATAGTTGACGGGGGAGTCGGTCAGGTAAACGCGTTCACTTCAATACTATATAGTAATGAAGTGGATATTCCGATTGTAGGAATTGCTAAAAATCCGGATAGATTAATAGTCGGCGGTAAAAAAATCAGATTAAAAGGACCGGCACTAAACCTCGTTGTAAGAGTCCGTAATGAAGCTCATAGGTTCGCAAGGCGCTACCACCACAAACTTGTCAAGAAAAGTTTGATATACTAAAAGTAGCTCTTAATAAAATTCGTGGTATCCTTGAAACTGTTATGAAAACAATCTTGCGACATTATGTAATTGATACCGTATCTTTATTCTTAGTCTCTAAAATTGCCAGTGGAATGGTTTTTGAACAGGGTATTGTGACTTTGCTTCTTTGCGGGCTTGCCCTTTCCCTTACCACACTCTTAATCAAACCCCTCATAAATATTTTACTTTTACCGATAAATTTGATTACTTTTGGTTTATTTAAATGGTTATCAAGCGCCATAGCTTTTTATATAGTCACCTTAATAGTTCCCGGTTTTAAAATAATAGGCTTTAGTCTCGCAAGTTTCGCCACTGGTTGGTTTACAACTCCCAGCCTCGCATTTAGCGGAATCTTTGCCTATCTTGCCTTCTCATTTCTTCTCTCTTTGATAGCTTCATTCATTCATTGGCTGGTAAAGTAGCTTTTTTGGTATAATCAAAGGACTGATGAAAAATGTGATGTTTATAATTCAAATAATAGTTTCCCTGCTTCTTGTCGGAGCAATTCTTGTTCAAGCCAAAGGTACGGGCTTTGGAAGGTCCTTCGGGGCCGGTTCTTCTTCTTTCACAAGACGAGGGCTGGAAAAATTAATTTTCAAGGCTACTTTTGTCTTGGCCGGTCTTTTTATGCTCCTTGCCATCTGGCAAATTCTGGCCTAAGAAATAATTTTGATGTTGCAACTTAGATATATCTTAAGATTAACTTTCGCATTTGTGTCCAGGTTTAAGGTAATTTTGGCAGCAGGTGCCTTAATTGGAATTGCAACCTTTTTTTTCCTTCGTTTCCTTGTCCCAATTATTTTCGGCGGGGGAACCCAAAAGATTGGCGTGGCCGGCAGATTCAGGGTTGACACTCTTCCTACGGCTATTTTACAAGATGTCGGAGAAGGATTAACCAAACTTGATGAAAACGGTATTGCCCAACCGGCCCTTGCGGCAACTTGGGAAACGCCCGACAAAGGAAAAACTTGGATTTTTCATCTTGGTGATGACAAATTTTGGCAAGACGGAAAGAAAGTTACAAGTGATGAAATAGCTTATGAGTTTTCCGATGCGAAAGTTGAACACAGTGACTCTAAAACCATAACTTTTAAACTGGAAAGTCCCTTCAGTCCGTTCCCGACAGTAGTATCTTCACCCATATTTAAAAAGGGTTTACTGGGAACCGGCGAATGGAAAGCCACCAAGGTGGTAGTTGCCGGCAGCTACGTAACCGATATGAGCTTGCAAACAAAGGATAAATTAAAAAAAGTCTACAAATTCTACCCAACAGAGGAAAGGCTCAAGCTCGCTTACAAACTGGGAGAGGTTGATACTATTTTAAACATATTTAATAAAGAACCGTTTTCAAGCTGGAAAACAGTAGATATAAAAACCGAGGTTGACAAAAACCAATATGCAGTTGTTTTTTTTAATGTCCAGGACAAACTAACGGGTGAAAAATCCGTAAGACAAGCGCTTGCCTACGCAATCGACAAATCCAAACTCAATGGACCGCGCGCCATAAGTCCGATTTCTCCGAATTCTTGGGCATATAACCCTCAAGTTAAACCCTATAATTACGATCCGGACCGTGCTAAAGAGTTGGTAGGGGATTTGCCAAAAGAGCTTAAGGAGGTTCTTGAAGTCAAATTAGTTACAACACCTCTCCTTCTTTCCGCCGCAGAAGAAATTGCAAAGAATTGGGAAGAAGTTGGGGTCAAAACTATCCTGCAGGTTTCTTCGGGAGTTCCGACTGATTACCAGGCGCTTTTGGCAATATTCGATGCCCCCTCCGATCCCGACCAGTATGCCATCTGGCACTCAACCCAAACCAGCTCTAATATCTCCCATTATAAAAACGATAGAATAGATAAGCTTTTAGAAGACGGAAGAACTGAATTAAATCTTGGGGAACGAAAAAAAATTTATTTAGATTTCCAGAGATTTTTAGTCGAGGATTCGCCGGCCGCTTTTCTTTATCATCCGACTACATACACTATAACCCGGAAATGAATTTAATTAACCCTTCTTCCTTGTGTGTATAGACCGCTTCTTTAATCGTGGCAAGACTAACAAAATCTACCGGATTAAGTCCTAATTCCCTGATTTGCTTGGGAATAAGTTTTCTTGCTCTATCTAAAAACATCTGGTTAGTTAGGCCCAAGGAGTTTAGTTCAAATTCTTCAGAAGCTCTAAGGGCTTGCGGGGGTGAAATTCTTTTTGCTGCCCAGTCGCACCAGCGGTCCAAATAATAAGCATTACTTTCGCCTTCTGTAATTTCAATTAATTTTAGCAACTTTGGATTGACCACTAAATGCTCTTGCCCCTTAAACGGAGGACACCAGTACATTTGAGGAAGCCTAGCGTGAAGTATCGCAGCTGACGAAAAGATGGTAGTTTGGATTCCATTCTCGCAGGCTAAATAAGCAATAATTGAAGCTCCTTCTAGCGTTGCAAGCGGTGCAAAGATTACCAAGTGTTTAATATTATGACGGCCGCCGTTATTCTCTCTGATTTTCCTCAAATGTTCCTCTAGCGCTTTACAAAGCTGCATTCCCGAAGCGAACGGGTCACAGAAAATTAGAGTGTCACATCTTTCAAAATCAATTCCTTCCAGTTTCAAATTATTTTTATCCTCCGGGTATCTTCCAAAAGGATTATCCTTATCATCAGTTTTTACATGGTGGACGTCCAGCTGTGTACGGGGGATTGTTCGTAAGATTAATTGCCAAATAGCATCCTGCAATTTAATTCCCGGGTCTCTGATTAAATCCGTAATAAACATTTTAAACTCCAGTTCGTCAAGTGGATTTAGAATAGCTAAAAATTGCGGCAGTCGTACTAATTGTCTGGTTAATTCACCAATGTCGGTCTGGACCGGAACGCCTGTATCTAGTCTTGTGGGAACAAAGAAGATGCCATCCTTCCGAACTGTCCACCTGCCGGCAAACAAGGCATTAGACTCCGGAGACTCTATGGTTATTATTCTCGGGACAATTACGTCTTTGGGAAAGTTTGGCAAGCAAATCGTAGATTCCATTCCCCTTGTCGGTCGTTCCCGTCCCAACCTTCTGTTAACCTCCAAAAAGGCTTCTGGTTTTCCGTCTATCGGGGAGTCGTGGAAGTTGAAGTTGAAACGGGTAGAACTAATCTTTCCCGGCAAATTTTCTATTTCGATTACTCTCTGGGCTAGTTCAAAAAAACGCGTTCCGTACCTTTCCGAAAGCCTAAGGCCATCAAATTCGACTCTTTGGTCTGTTTTGGGAAAAATTTCAACAGTCACATCTATCCCCAAAAATTAAAACTACAAGTCAAGCCGACTTATGTCAAGCCCCAGAAATGTCTCCTAAGAAGTGATATAATTGATGAGTTTGATAACAAAAATAACCTCAAATCCCTGCAGTAGATGCGGCAAAGAGAGAGTAGTAGTTAAGAGCTGGAATAAGCGCGTTGGAAATAGTCTCTTAACTTATACACTAACCTCATGTCCGGATCCGGAGTGTCAAAAAAGAGTTAGCGGTGATCTTCGCAAAGAAGCAGCCAGAAGAAGCGCCCAGAAAAAGGAAGCCGAAATGAGGCTTAAATTAAAGAAAGAAAACCTCGTAATGTCAAAAGGCGGAATGTAAAAGACGTTTAATGGACTAAGTATCACTTTTTTATGTAGTTTTCGTAGCAATCCCAGTCGCCTTGCGTCATTGTATATATGTTACCATCCGAGGACTTTTTAGTGATTAACTCGTTCTCGTAAATTGAAATGTCTTTATTTGTGCACCATTCGTGGTAGCTAATTATTTTACCCGTTCTTGAAGGAGTCTCGTTTTGAGAGATTGTGCGTTGAGTAGTGTAATTTTGTCTATACCCCAAAATAATGACTGCGTAACCTTCTGCGGCATAAGTGCACCCGAGTGTGTTATTGGGGTCAAGTATTGAAAGTCTGTGGCCTGGCGAGCCCTCCCAAATCTTAATAACTTCTTGGGGTGTACTGCCCCAAGCGAAGTCTTCACCCACATAATATCCACCCAGTGGCTCTATATATTTTTCAACCCACTCATCAAAGTTTTTGTGAGCAATACCTTCATCCAAGCCCTTCTTGATATCAAAATATCTTTGCGCAAGATTTGCACAAAGATTTGGATCAAGTTTTAATTCTTTAACCCCCTTTTCATTTCTGTAAACATTGACTGCGTCAAAAAGTTCTTGACCGGTGAAGGTAGGTATTGTGGCTACCGAGTCTGGCTGATAAGTACCGGCACCCGCCTGTCTAAAAGCAAAAAGGGATGCAAAAACCCCAATGAACAAAACTCCTACCACCAGAAATACCCGTTTAATTGACAAACTAAATGGAGGCTTGAAATCAGATTTTTCTCCTTTAATTATGATAGAGGCAATTCCAGATACAATCATCAAACCAAACGCACCCAATCCCAAAAAGAAAAGTGACAACATCGGAAGTAGGTACACATTTTCGGCATCACCAGGCGAAAAGTCCGGGTCTTTTGTCATAAACTTGCTGGCCACTGCAAGAATTGTCACAACTCCAACTACACATATAGCCCAAATGATTGCAAGATAATTGGTTACAGCGTGCAAAACTCTTTTGGTTTTACTTGTTTTTGATTTTTTATTTTCTAGTTTCTCCATGAAATTAGTGGAAAAATACGGCATAAATAAAGAAGCAGAATGTAGGGGTGACTGATGGGATTCGAACCCACAACCCCCTGCTCCACAAGCAGGTGCTCTAACCATTGAGCTACAGCCACCAAATATACCACCAAGAACGGCTAAATTATATCAAATTTTGCTTTCAGGGTCGAGCCAAAGCATCCATTTCTTAATTTTCTTTTTCTTCCTTAAATCCAAATAGTCGTACCACTTTTTGGATTTAAGG
>Ga0209210_1000657_pt1 | contig 34548 bp, 34 predicted proteins | sample RifGroA1_FD_183991 | JGI IMG/M metagenome (GOLD analysis project Ga0209210, IMG submission 183991) | Contaminated groundwater microbial communities from Rifle, Colorado, USA - Rifle Groundwater A1 (SPAdes) (version 2) | ecosystem: Environmental > Aquatic > Deep subsurface > Groundwater >...
ATTCTTCCGGAGTATGGCCGGTGAGACGGGCAAATATCTTGGGACGGGATATAAGGGCAGGATAAGTAATCATATACTTATACTCTAGCAGAAGAATCAGAAATTATCTAATTTCGGAAGGAGTTAATATTATAGAAACTCTCTGGGAAAATTCCAAGTCCTTCCTAGAGGTGAAACTGAAGAATTTAGTTTGAAGAATATGCGTTATTGGACTAAAAGATCATTATCAACCGAAAACCCCTAAAAATATACACTTGAATCTTTCACCTGTTTTAACTAACATGGAATCATGTTGCGCAAGCTCTTGTTTGTTGCGGTTGGAATAGGTTTAGTTATCACCATAACAGTCGCATCTCTATATTTTTTCTTCCCTGCTTTATTTTTGCCGAAAATATCTGTCGGATCAGACTCGTCAAAGTACGGGTTGAAGATCATCAATCTGCAGAGTCTAAACGAATTTCTGGATAAAAAAGATTTTTGGAAATGGCAAAACGAATTTACCAACTATCAGCCTGTCCAAAAACTTATTATCCGTTACTCTGACAAACCTCAGCCACTAAATACCGAAAATATCCGGATTAAAACTATCGGGTCAGTGGGGGTAAATGCCAGCCGCGGGATACTTACTCTGACTATCCAGTCAGACCCGGTGATCTGGCAGGAGATTGATAAAAGCTGGCACCTCGAAGCTCAACTCCTGCGTTTCGTCAATGGCCATTCTTTGCCGGATAACAAAGAACCGGATGCCGAGATGTTCCAGTCTTACCAGAAGCAGACCCCATATTTTATTGAACTGTATGAGATTGAGAAATAGACTTTTATTAGGATTACATTGCGTTTCATTATTTAGGTTGTTATTCCCGCGTCAGCCAAAGGCTGACCGTCTTTCGGGCGAAAAGCGGGAATCCAGATTTTTTACTTATAAAGATTATCCGGTCAAGCCGGATAATGACAAATTAGGTAAACTTTGTTGTTTGTTTGTACTCTTTCTTTTTGTATTTTTAATTAAAACTGACAAGGCTTTTGCCGGAAGTTGCAGTGGGGATTACTCAACGACTAATACTTATGGATGTACAGCAGGAGGTTCGCCGACTATGGCGAATGGAAATAATTGTTGTACAGTTGGAAATTGGTTTTGTACAAACAGTACGGTAAATAGTTGCGGTTCGACATATAGTGCGTGCATTTCTCACGGTGGTGTAACCGGAACAACAGTAGGAGATTGTAGTCCATATGTAAGAGGCCCCGCGAATATTCCAATCACCTGTACCAATAGTTGTACCTGGGTGTGTTCGTGTGTGTATGGGGTTTGTGCCGGAGGCAACGGCCCGATCGAAAATGATGGTACCGGATGTACAGGTGGAAACTATATCAACTGCTGTGCCGCACCGGTTTCCTCTCCGGTCCCTACTCCCTCTCCCGGAGGGTGTGTGCCTGGAGGCTGTGATACTTCAGGCTGTAACAATGTCTGCCAGGGTAGTGCCTGCGGTTGGGATGGGTGTAATAATTGCAGTACCGGAACCAAAGTCTGTAGCGGTAACACGGTGCCTACCGGTTATCACGATGGCCAATCAGGTTCTCAACCCCAAGCCACTTGTCGCGCCGGCGGTTGGGCGACTGATCCGGATGATACCAACGTCGACTTGAGGATTCGGGTATTTGCTGATGTTGTTCCTGTTCCAATAATTACTACCACAGCCAGAAATTTTAGAAGTGACTTAACCGGGATTTGTCCAAGCGGAACATGTGCTTTTGACGTCAGTCTTTGGGGTTTGATCTCAAACAACGTGGCCCATTCTATCACCGTCCAAGCCCAGGATGGTCAACAATCAGGGACTTGGGTAAATTTATCCAATACACCCAAAACCCTCACTTGTCTGGCGCCTTCACCTACGCCTTCCCCTTCACCCGTTCCCACTCCCACCCCCCCGTCTCTACCATCAACGCCCGGGCAGTAGCAGTAGACAGATTCAGTAACAGTTGTCCTTTATCCTCCGTCACCTCCCTTCCCGGAGTCACCACCTTTTCCCTCTCCGGCCCCACTCCGATCACCAATGGCAGTCTTCCCAGTAGCCTTTCCTACACTCCTTTCACCAATCTCTTCCTTGGAGACTATACTTTCACGACTTCCACTCCTCCCACCGGCTATACCTTTATCCGTAGCTGCGTCCGGGATACTAATCCTCCCGGTACCTGGTGTCCTCCCGGGATTCCCGGAGGCTGTACCACCGCTCTTCTTACCTCACTCGGCCTAGACTGGGACTTGGGCTATACTACCTACAATGGTTGGTTTAGTACCCGGGGAGGCAGTACCCACTCCAATAATAGTCTCAGTCTCAAAGTCCCCACCAATCAATACTTCCTAACCTCTGAAGAAGCTGGTCTCAATGCCGGAGTAGTCAGTTACGTCAGTACTGCCAACTTCGGTACTGACAACCCATATCCTTTCCCGGCCAATGCCTTCCTGGCAGGTAAGTCCGGCACCACTGCTAATACTTATCCTGCTTCCTACTATGATTACTACTTCAACAAATTCAGTCCCAAGACTGCTCTTTCAGGTAACATCACTTACAAAGTTGATTTTTCATCTGGCTACGGAACCCTTACTCAACCGGCAGTCTACACCAACAGTACTAATGTTCCAGATGTCACAGTCAATGGTGGTGGCTGGAGAGTCAACCCCGGTGAAAGCATCATCGTCTTTGTCGAAGGCAACCTGGCTATTAACTTAGACCAAAATCAGAAGATCACCGTTGATGACGGTGGCTTTTTAGCCTTTATCGTCAAAGGTACAGTCACGATCGGATCTACCACCGGCTATGGTTCTATTCCTTTTCCCTTCACCGTCACCCAACCCACTCCCAATCGCTTCACCGATCCCAACTTAACCGGAGTCTTTATCACAAATAGTACCATGACTACTGAAGGCAATGTTGGGATAGATAACCAACTGATCGCAGCCGGGACTTATGTGGCCCAAAGCTTTTTATTTAAACGTGACCTTAATGACTACAACTCTTCTCATCCCGGAGAACTCTTCATCTACCGGCCTGACCTCTGGCGGAATGCTCCCCGAGCTCTCAAAGAACTACCCATCAACTGGCAAGAAGTAGCACCGTGAGATAATTACGAATTGAGAATTGAGAATTCTATGTCATTGCGAGCCGAAATGACCTGCCTGCCGGCAGGCAGGAATGAGGCGAAGCAATCTCTATAATCAAGATTGCCGCGTCGGGACGTACCGTCTGGTACATCCCTCCTCGCAATGACGAAGTACGTAAGTCCTGATGTTATAACAAATAGAATAGTAATAACTCATTTCGTAACTCAGGTTAATTACGAATTGAGAATTAAAACGGGAAGTGGGAGGTGTTTGACAGAAAAAATTTATGGTATAGTAAATATACGGTATGAAACGCAATAGAGTTAAAGTAAACAAGGCCCGAAACCAGAGCGGGCAAATGGTATTGGTGCTATTATTAGTGATGATCGTGGGACTCACCTCCGGACTATTACTGGTTGGTCGGACGACTACGGATATATCACTCACGACCAAAGTCACGGATTCCAACCGGGCCTTCAACGCAGCGGAAGCTGGGGTAGAAGAAACGATCAGATATCCGGTGACTCTCGAACAAGGGGATCCTTCACCCAGTCCGGTAGCTGTAGCATCCGGGGTGACTTATTCCGTAGTCAATACAGATATTGCGGGCACTGGTATCTATCCGTCTATCAAACAAGACCCGGTGCAACTGGGTGAAACCTTTACAGTGTGGATGGTGCCGCACGATCCGACCGGAGACTTGATCGAAGACAGAGCTCAGGCCTATTTATCTACTCAAATAGACCTGTGTTTTACGGATAATACTCCCGAACCGGCTATCGGCGTAACCTTGTTTTACAAAGAATCCGGAACCTACAAAAGCTCCTATATTGGTTATGACCCTGATGATGGTGTCACCGGCTTTTTAGACGTGGTTGGCCTGGGCTCGTGTTCTGATCCTGGTTATAATAAGCGTGCTCAGATCAACTTTAAAAATGATTTAAAAGTCGATGTAAATAGTAACGCCAATATTATTCCGTTGGCTTTGCGGTTTCAGCCGTTTTTTGCAGCCAGTTCGATCGCAGTTAACCCGACCGGCGTGGCACTGCCGAAACAGGGCAACAATATTACCTCGACCGGAATGGCCGGAGATGCAGTCCGCAAAATCAATGTGATTGATCCGTATGCCATTCCCGCGCCATTTCTAGACCATGTGCTTTATAGTACCGGAGGAGATGTCTCACATAGTGATTGAAATTTATACAAGCAATCCGTTATGATCATAAAACAAAGGTAAAAAATTATGGCAAAACCTGTCCTAGGTCTGGATTTGGGGTCAAAATACATCAAGTATGTGGAAATGCTGCAACTAGGGAAAGGGCGTTTTGAGCTCAAAAGTGTCGGTATGACTCAATCCCCGGCCAAAGGTCTCAATTCCGATGCCGACATCGATCACGAAGCGATGGCCACAGTCATCAAAAAACTTTTCAAAGACGGAAACGTCAGGACTCATGTGGTCAACGTCGCTTTGCCAGAAACCAATGTGTTTACGCGAGTGATTCAGGTACCGCCGTTATCGGAAAGAGAGCTCTCCAGCGCGATCAAATGGGAGGCCGAGCAATACATCCCGCTTCCGCTAGCCGAGGTGCAAATGGATTTTTCGATCGTCGGTGAATCACTGGATACTGAAGGCAACAAAAAACTGGACGTACTACTCGTAGCCGCACCCAAAATCGTAATTGAGCGCTACAATAAAGTATTGGATTTATGCGATCTGGAAGTGTCTGCCATGGAAACCGAGATCATTTCCGCCTCACGCGCACTTTTGCCATCGGTGGCCGATAAACCTTTGACAGTGTTGGTCATCAACTTGGGCGCCCAAACTACGGATTTCTCGATCCTAAAAGGTGGCGTGATCATCTTCACCCGTTCAATTCCTACTGGCGGAGTGAGTTTTACTCAAGCCCTGTCTCAAGATTTGGGTTTTCCGGTGCCACAAGCTGAGGAATACAAAAAAACTTACGGACTTCAGAAGGACCAATTGGAAGGCAAAGTTTATCATTCGCTAAAGCCTCTATTTTCGGTCATTTCCGAAGAAATTAAGCGCGCGCTGACATATATCCAGGATAAATATCCGGATGAAGTGATCTCAAGCGTCATTCTTTCCGGTGGCGGAGCAAAATTGCCGGGAATGGTCGAAATCATGGTCGAGGAAACCGGGATTGAGACACAAGTTGGCAATCCCTGGACCCGAGTGCAGATGAATCAAGAACGCTTCAACAAATTGAAAGATGAAGGCGTTGTATTTGCAGTAGCGGTGGGGCTGGCTATGCGCGAAATTTGATTGATTTGCAGTTTAAAGTTTCGGCCAAAGGCCGATCAGCCTTTGGTTGACATAGTTCGAAGTTCATAGTTCGTGGTTCGAAGTTTTGGTATTTCTCCGATTTTTGAAAACACAAAATTCTACTATTAACTATGAACTATTAACTTTATTATGCCATCACGAGAAATTAACCTAAGCTTTGATACACGGCGTCCGAATCCCAACGTGGTTGAGACATGGAAGTTTATCAAACGCTTTTTACCACCGGTGCTCGGAATCTACGCCTTGATCTTACTCGGAGTGCTGGGCTACTCATTTTATCTGACCCGGACACTTGATCAGCTGGATGCTTCACTAAATCAGACGCGCGAACAAATCAAATCTTTAGCCCGAAACGAAGGCATGTATTTAGTATTAAAACAAAAGGCCCAGGCCGTGGCTTTCATTCAGAAAAATCGCTATCCCTTTGCTGACCAGTTCGCTTTTTATAAAAACTTGGAATTAGCCGGTGGTATCCTAAATAATTTAAGCCTAAATGGTGCCGGTCAGACCACATTCACCGTCCATATTGATGATACTCCGCGTCTTGACGGGTATATCAACGTTTTGGTCGGAGAAGCGACGCAAAAATTTCACAGCGTGGAATTAAACTCGATCGGATTCAATCCAGACGGCAGTTACAATATAGGTTTGAACGTAAGTGAAATCGTCAAAAAGAGCTTATGAAACGCATTAAAAAATTTGTCTGGGATCGTTATGGTTTCATTTTTCTCCCCGTAGGAAGCGGGATGTTGATTTTGCTGATTACTTTGAATGTGTTATTACCGAAAGTGGATTTTATTAAAAGCAACCAAAACCTGGTTGGACAAAAGAAAATACAACTAGAGGCACTCAAGAAAAAACTAGCTTTGCTCCAATCGGTGACAAGCGAAAAAACCACCCAACTTTTGCAAGAAGCAGAAACAGCTTTACCTCAAACTAAAGACGCGAGTTCCCTATTGAGTGCTTTGGACAATTTATCTGGTACGACACAACTGGTCATCGACTCGATAAACTTATCGCCAGGAATTGTGTCTACGGAAGCGGCCAGACCGGCTCCCAAAGTGGCCACAGACAAAGCTAAACCCGCGGTAAGTGTCATCAGTCAAACAGCCAACACGTTGCCGATCGTTATCACCACGCACGGAACGAGCGAACAACTGCGAAATTTTCTGAAACAGGTGCAGACGACCCGGCCGCTTTTCGATATCCAGACTGCTGAAATCAGTTTTTCACTGGAGAGTTCGGATAGTTTAAGCGCCATCTTTAACTTAAATGCTTATTACCTACCTCCGATAGTAGAAATTGGTGAGATCGATAGTCAGTTGCCACAGATCACGGACGAGGAACAAAATATCCTGGCGGCGCTAGCTAGCTATCCGGAGACTAGTTCCCTATCTGCAGGAGTCAATCAAAATCTGCCTACGGGCAAGACGAATTTGTTTAAATAAATTTATAACCTGCATAGAGTTACGCAGTAGAAGTTGATTTAGTTGGTCATTGCGAGCGAAACGACCTGCCTGCCGGCAGGCAGGAGTGTAGCGAAGCAATCTTCTACTGTATAGATTGCTTCGTCGTCTTCGACTCCTCGCAATGACGGAGGGCGTAATTCCTGACCTGCCTTCTTTGCTTATAGTAAATGTACACCAATCCTATTATTAAGGAAGTCATTAAATTGGTTTGAAAGTTACGTTAAATAATTAAACTTGTGGTTTGCGGCGGGTGAGGCGGCTGGACTGGGTTTTTTGCCAAGCTTGAATTTTTTTATGATCTCCAGAGAGTAAAATCTGCGGCACGTCCAAGTTGCGAAACGACCGCGGTCTGGTATATTGCGGTGCTTCGAGTGAATCTTTGGTAAAGGATTCTTGGTTGGTAGCTTCGGGTTTAAGGACTCCGGGAAGCAAACGCGTGATACTGTCAACCATGACCAATGCCGGAATTTCCCCGCCGGTCAAAATATAGTTTCCGATAGATATAGTTTGGTCAACAAATTTTGTGATCCGGAAGTCAACGCCCTCATAATGTCCACTAACCAAAATGAGATGGTCGTATGTGATCAAAGACCTGGCCAGAGCTTGAGTATAAGTTTGGCCTTTAGGGTCAAGTAAGATCGTCCAAGTTCTAAGTCCTGGTTTTGCTTGTTTGGCCGCTTTGATAGCTGCTGTCAAAATATCTACTTTTAAAATCATACCTACTCCCCCACCAAATGGATGGTCATCGACGGTTTTATACTTATCTGTGGCAAAATCACGCGGATTGACAATGCGAATTTCCGTGAGTTTTTTAGCTTGGGCATGCTTTAAAATCGAGTGATTGAGGATAGGAGCAAAAATTTCGGGGAAAAGGGTGATGATGGAAAATATCATAATTATCCAATAAATACCAATAATCAAATTTCAAATTATCCAATATATTTGATGATTGGATAATTGGATTATTTGAGAATTGGATAATTATTCTGCGAGTACCACATCCACGTGTTTATTGAGTTTCAAAGCTAAAATTTTGATCACATCTCTTATGGAACGGATGACTTTGCCGTCGCGGCCGATCACCCGACCCATATCTTCTTTGGCGACTTTTATAGTTAAGGTGACTCCGCCCAAATCCGATTCGGTTTCGGTGATTTCGACCGCCGCTTCATCATCCACCAGAGAATGTAGTAAGAACAAGGCTAAATCCTTCATAGATACTTTTTGACCGCCGGTGTTACTTGAGCCCCTTGTTTTTGCCAATAGGCTAGGCGTTCGGCGTTAATACCTTTGGTCACAGGTTTGGTCAAAGGATTGATAAAGCCTAATAGTTCCACTACTTTACCGTTTCTTTTGGCTGATTCGTCAACTGCCACTACCCGAAAGGTGCGGGCGTTGCGTTTGCCTGTGAGTTGTAAGCGAATTTTAAGAGCCATATTAGTTCACAGTTTGTAGTTCATAGTTCGCAGTAAATAACTGCAAGCTGCTTACTGTAAACTACAATTCTACTATATTTTCCCCATTTTCTCAAGGGTTTTGGCTGCTGCGTCCTGCTCGGCTTCCTGTTTACTGCGTCCGGAACCGACTTCGTGAGGCTTACCGTCAACTACCACCGTCACCCAAAAAAGTTTTGCATGATCGGGACCCTCGGTTTTGACGATTTTGTAGGTGGGAGGCATATCCGAGGTCATTTGAACTACTTCCTGTAACTTGCTTTTGTAGTCGGTGTGGAGTTGACTGCTGATGATTTCCGGAATTTTGGGGAATAGGATAGTCTCTAAAAAGACTTCAGCCTGACCGATCCCTTGGTCCAGAAAAATGGCTCCCAACAATGCTTCAAAAGTATCAGCTTGAAGAGACGGATTTTCTCTGCCGCCGCCTTTTTCCTCGCCGTGGCTTAAGAAAAGGTAGTTGCCCAAATTGAGTTTTCCAGCAATATCGGACAAAGTTTCGGTTTTGACGATAGTCGATCTTAAATTGGTCAAAAGTCCCTCCGGATGGGTTGGGTAATTTTGAAACAGGTGGTGGGAAACCAGATACGACAAAACCGCATCGCCCAAAAATTCCAGCCGCTCATTGGAATGGCGGTCCTTACCGGCTTCATTTAGATAAGAACGGTGGGTAAAGGCTTCGATGAGTAAGTTTGGATTTTTAAATTGGATACCAAGTTTGTCTAGTAATGGTTTAAAATGATCCATATCTTTAAAATATCTAATGCGATCACGAAATTACGAAGCTAAAATTAGTAATAGTTTGTCATCGCGAGGGAGCGTTAGCGACCGTGGCGATCTCGATTCAATCGGGATTGCTTCGTCATTTCATTCCTCGCAATGACAAGGCTAATATTTCGTAATTTGCATTAGAAATTAGGAATTAGTCATTTTTTTTATGATGGTTCCCAGAACGCCGTTAATAAAACTGCTGCTAGTCTCACTACCGAACTCTTTGGCAAGTTCCACTGCTTCGTCGATGATGACTTTAGGTGGTTCTTGTTTCGTGAGCGTCAGTTCGTATACGGCCAGTCTTAATATCGCGAGATCCACTTTGGCCACCTTGCCGAGCGGCCACTCCGGAGCGGCAGACTGGATTTGCGGATCGATTTCGGATAGACGGGCGAGGATTTGGGGAGTTTTGGGAGAAGTAAAGGCTTGTTTGTGATAACTTTGGGCAAACAAGTCCTTCACGATTTGGGTTCTTTGTTTGTGTCTGGGATCTTGAGAAGTTTTCATGTTTCAGCTGTCAGCAGTCAGCTATTAGCTTTCAGAGTTAGATAAATTTCCCTGACAGCTGATGGCTGAAGGTTATTTTTTGCTTTTCTCTTTTTTGATAATTATCGGTTTACCGGCGTAATAGCCACAATTGCGACAGACCTGATGTGGGGTGGTCATTTCACTACACTGCGGGCATTTGACTAGCGTGACCTGGTCCAGTTTTAGAGCCCGAGTCCGTTTGGCCTGTCTCCTTGATGAATGTCTGCGTTTGGGTAAAGGTGCCATAATAATTATCCAATAATCCAATCATCAAATTTCAAATTATCCAATTTATTGGTACTTATTGGATAATTGGTATTTATTTGAGAATTGGATAATTTAATCCGGTACTATTTCCCCTATTTTACCTGATCTCACGCGCTCTTTCAAGAGTGGGAGTTGACTAAGGGTTGAGTCAGCTGCAAACAGCTTTTGCGCCTCAATCCTGGCCAATTCGATAAGTTGCAAGTCTCCAAATGTAGCTATTTTGAGTTGGTCACGGCCGTGTTGAGCCAGACCATATATTTGGCCCGGGCCTCTAATTTTAAAATCAAGTTCGGCGAGTTCTGCCCCTGTGGCTGCTGTTTCGAGATGTTTTAGGCGTCCCAAAGCTTGAGAAGTGTTCTCTGAAGTAAATAATAAGCAATAGGATTGGGTATCACTTCTGCCTACTCGGCCTCGAAGTTGGTGGAGTTGGGCGAGGCCAAAACGCTCGGCTGCCTCAACCAGCATGATGGTGGCTTGAGGAATATCAATACCTACCTCAACTACCGGTGTGCAGACCAAAATATCATATTTACCGTGTCTGAAGTCAGTTAAAACAGTTTGTTTTTGTCGGGAAGTCAGTTTGCCGTGAAGTAAGGCGAGGCGTAAATCCGGGAAAACATCCGCACGCAAATGGTTAAATTCATGGGTGGCAGCTTTAACCGTGCTTATAGATTCGGATGGTTCAATAAAGGGACAGACTATAAAAGCTTGTTGCGAAGTATTTTTGACTTGAGTTCGGATCCAGCCATAGGCTGCGGCCCGTTTTATTTGAGACACTACCCAAGTTTTGATAGTTTTTCTGCCCTTGGGCATTTGGTCAATGACTGATAAATCCAAATCGCCATACAGAGTGAGGGCCACAGTTCGCGGAATTGGGGTCGCAGTCATGGTCAAAACATGGGGTGATTCCCCCTTTTCGCGAAGGATTGATCTTTGTTTGACTCCAAACCGGTGCTGTTCGTCAATCACGACTAGTTTGACATCATCAAGTTTGACTTTTTTTTCAAGAAGCGCGTGGGTGCCGACGAGGACGTCAAATAACCCCACCCTTCCTCCCCTTAATTTAAGGGGAGGTGAGGAGGGCTTAATATCTTTTTTTGACCCCGTTTGGATTCCTACTTTGATTCCAGATGGAGTGAGAAATTCATTTAATGTTTGATAATGTTGTTCGGCCAAAATTTCAGTCGGAGCCATGATTAGAGATTTTCCCTGATTCAGATAGGTGATATACATGGCTATAGCTGCCACTACGGTTTTACCAGAGCCGACATCGCCCTGGAGCAAACGGTTCATGGGTTTATTTGATTTTAAATCAGCGATAATGTGGTCGATTACTTTTTCTTGCGCTGGAGTTAGGGTAAAAGGCAAAGACGCAATTAATTTCTGCAACCTCTGTTCATTAATCTGCAAAGGTTTGGTTAAAATGTGTTTATTCCACTCGCGGCGTTTCATGAGGGCCTCAAACTGTCTGATAAATAATTCATCAAAGGCCAGTCGCCTTCGGGCGGCTTCGACTTGATTTAAAGATTTAGGAAAGTGGATAGTTGAGAGCGCGTCTGGGAAACTTATAAATCCCAGAGTGTTAATAAGTGTGGTGGGTAAATATTCATGTGTGATTGAAGTCTCAAGCAATGAGAAAATCCGCGTGCGCAACCACTTGGAAGTGATGCCTGCAGTTTCCGGGTAAATCGGGACAATCCTGCCGGAGTGAATAAGCGGAGTATTGGGTTTGACTATTTCGTATTGGGGCGATGGTAGTACCAATTTAAACCCATTCATGTCCACTTTTCCAACTAAAGCGACAAGGCCAGCGTGGCTATTAAAAGTTTTGACTAAAAAGGGCTGGTTAAACCAAGTGACATCCAGGCTTCCGGTTTCATCTGTAATTACGGCTTTTTGCAAGTTGAAACCGCGCTTGGTATAGGCATTTTTAAGCGTTGTAAATTGGCCGATGACCGTCACCGTCTCTCCGGCTTGGAGATTGGCAATTTTTGAAATCACGCTGTAATCTTCGTAGCGAAAGGGTATGTGGGTCAATAAATCACCGGCAATAAAAATTTCCAACTTTTCGAGTTTGGTAGCCAGAATCGGGCCAATGCCGGGAACAAATCTGACTGGTGTGTGCCAATCCATATTATCGGAGGTATATTATAAACGGCAAGAGGGAACTCACAACCAGAGCCAGTGAGGCGATAATTATCAAAATTTTCCCCAATTTTTCGTGTTTACGAAACCAATGCATAGTAATTATCCAACAAATACCAATAATCAAATTTCAAATTATCCAATATATTTGATGATTGGATAATTGCCTGCCTGCCGGCAAGGCAGGGATTATTTGAGAATTGGATAATTTTTCTCAGGTGAACCTGAGAAATCTCTTCTTCCCTACTCTCATCGTCATGCCCGGTTTGAGAGTGACGTTGGTATTTACGATGTCGACCACTGTCTGGTCGATTTCGACCGCTCCTTGTTCAATCAATCTGCGGGCTACGGATTTACTGCTGGCAAACTTGGTCAAAAGCAAAAGGTCAGTAATTGAGATTGGTTGAGACGGCAGTTGACTTATCGCTAATTCATCCAGAGTTTCACTTATTTTCCCCTTTTGAAAAGTGGTCACAAAATGGGCTTGGGCTTGGTGGGCGGCAGTTTCGGAATTAAACTGTTTAGTCAGTTCCCAAGCAAGCTTGGACTTAAATGTCATCGGATTTTCTCCGCTCTTCATTGCCTGGTTTACGTGTTCGATTTCGACTAACGGCAGATCGGTCAGCAGCGTGAAACAGGGTATGATAGCATCATCTCCCAGAGACATGATTTTGCCATAAAAATCATTGGGGTCATCCGTGATACCAATCACATTTCCCTCGGTCTTGCCGATTTTTTTGCCACTTGAATCGGTAAGAAGCGGTACTGTCATCACAAATTTTTCTTTGTTCAGTCTATGTCGGTGAAGTTTTCTCCCAGCCAACATATTAAACGTTTGGTCTGTGCCTCCCACTTCGAGATCCACATCCATCGCCACTGCATCGTAAGCGACCATAATTGGGTATAAGAATTCAACAAGACTAATTTCTTTACCTTCTTTCAACCGGTTTTGAAACATATCTCTTTCCAACATTTGTTGGGCGCTAAATTGACTGGCCAAGCGTAAAACTTCCTCAAAATTTAGCTTTTTATTCCATTCGGAGTTGAATTTGATTTCAACTGCATTTGGTCCCTCAAAACGTAATATTTTTTGAGCCTGCAGCTTATAGTCTTTGGCATTTGCCAGTACTTGTTCCTGAGTCAAAGGTTTGCGGGCGTCTTTTTTTCCGGAGGGATCCCCGATCATTCCAGTGAAATCGCCGATAAGAAAAATAACTTTATGGCCTAAATCTTGAAATTGACGCAGTTTCCGCAGTCCCACTGCATGTCCGATATGCAAGTTGGCACCACTCGGATCAAAGCCCTGGTAAAGCTTCAGCTTTTTGCCGCTACGCAACATTTTTTCCAGTTCGTCGCGGCTGGGATAAATTTTGTCAACCCCACGAGTCAGTAATGTCTCAATTGCGTCCATATATTTCCTTTACTATATCACACAGGCATCAATTTTTCTAAGTGTCATCAAAAGGAAATCGTTTTCTCTTTTTGATTTGATAGTTAGGCGCACAAAACCTAATCTTTCCAAACCTGGGGTATTGCTCATATCTGCACCCAATATGCCTTGTTTAAGAAGTAGGTCAAACAAATTTTGTTTTTTATGTCTGAGTAGAAAAATACTAGTTTGAGATTGTCCCCCAAGTTTTAAGTGTTTCGAGAGTCGGATGCTTTCAAGAATACGAGTTCTCTCGTGATTGATAAATTTTGTATTTGGCTTAAGTTTGCGAATATTTTTGAGATGATTAACCGCAAAATCAAGAGATAATTTAGGGATATTAAATGGTAACCGCCACTCTTCAAAAACTTTTATTATTTCGCTATTCGAAATAGCGATGCCTATGCGCAAGCCCGCCAGTCCATCAATTTTAGACATGGAACGTAGCAAAATAATATTGTTGCGAGTTGAAACGAGCAGGCGCATCATATTTGATATGGGTGACAAGCCGAAAAAAGCCTCATCAATCACTACTAGCGTTTTGATTGAGTTCACGAGTTTAGCTATTAGGGATTCCTGGATGATGTTACCAGTCGGGTTGTTAGGATTACACAGCCAGATAAGCTTGACATTTTTCTCGTGTGTGACTCTGATGATATCTGAGATAGTCATTTCTGTAACGTTAAAGCCCTTCTCCTTTTCCGTAGCAATTTCAATTACACTGGCACCTATTTTACGTGTGGCATCTAAGAAGCGAAAAAATGTTGGTGTTACAACTAAAGCGGTGTCACCAGAATTTAAGAAAATCCTAGGTATTGTTTCAATAATCTCATCACTACCACAACCGAGACTGAGCCAGTCAGGATTCACTTTCCATAGTCTCGAAAACTCAGTTTTTAAAGCGTGCTGAGTAGGATCTGGATAGGCAATTGCGTGTTTTGCCAATAAAAATTCACCCATGTTAAAGTGATGCAGCTTGGTTTTCCTGGCGAAATGTACATAACTAGATGTTTTATGTTGCTGCCAAAATTTAAAGTTATCATTCGTGTCCATACAACTCCTAACTTGCTGCGCAGGCATCGATCAGCCGCTGCAGCAATTCCCACTTTGCAGTTTTTGTTTGTACTCTTAGCGTTTTTTTGAGTGTGCTATCAAATCCTGAAAGTGCTTTTACGATCAGGTTGGTTACCTCTTCTTTTTGCACTAATTCCGCAACTCGCATAGGGAGACCTAAGTGAAATCCGGGTTCTCCGATGTATGGTGGCAGTGGTAAGTGTTGCGGGCTAGTATTGATTGATATTTGTTTTCGAATCACTTCTGTTTCGCCGTACGGAATAGGTCTGAACTGCTCGACTATTCGAGTGCTTTTTTTTGGTAAACTTTTGGGATCTAACTGTGTTTTGCGACTCATCCATTCGGCAGTTCTTACAAAAGACATGTGTTCTAACCGAGTGCCTGCGATGGTTTTGGCTTGAGCATCAAACCAGCGTTCATCTCTAAGAGGTGCACCTCCGTGAAGCGGTTTACGGTTTGTTTGCCAACCAACTTTTATGCCGCAACCCAAACTTTCGTGTGCGTGGACGATGTCAGTAGTTTCTCTTGCGACATAACCTCCATCAATATTCGGCCACAAATAATTTGTGGCTGTGATGATTTGTACCGCAACTCCTAAAAATCCGAATAGTCTTTCAGCAGATTTTTGTACTGATTCTGCCACGCGGTGAATCTCAGCTGTTTTAGGCGGATCCGAATGTTTGGCCAAGGCATGCTGGTCGGCGATGAGGACTACCAGGGAAGAAGCTAATCCCATCCTTCGCATGTCTGCCTGAATATCCGCGGCGACACAAGCCATGGGTATGATACCCAGTCCCAACCCTGCAGAAATCCTATTTTGGGTCGCAAGTCCAATACCCACAAAGACGTTTGTGCCTTTAGGTTCAAAAGCAATATCTGCATCTACTATGCTGTTTGCATGCTTACGACAGGTTTCTGAAAGAACCCGTTTTATCAAATGAGCCTCAATGCCCTTTTGAGCTTCTGATTTTAATTCATGATCTAAACTCATATGCTTATCCTTCTTGAAAATCTTCTAACCATTTGGTGCGGCTAATTTGTTGTCTTGGGACAAAACAGTCACAAGTAGCTTGCCGCACCGGATCGTTTTTGGCGCTACAGACCAGTCCACCTTTTGTTACTGCCCCAATTTCGCTGCTTCTACTAGGTTTTGGGTTTACAGCTTTTGCTATTTGACATTGTCCTTTAATTCCGATAAATCGACAGACGTCTTGTTCGTTTTCCATATAGTTTCACCTCCCAAAAAAGCCCTTGCAAACTTCTCTAATTGCTTAGAGAAATCTACAAGGGCTTTCAACGTTACGTCGAAAACGGTACCACCTTGCTTTGCTAAGAATTAGTAGCTTCAGCCACTAAAAAACCGACCGGAGGTCGGTTATACCTTAGCCTCATTGGAGCTTCTCCACCCCGTTTAGCGGGGCGACAAAGCTTTTCTGCTATCACGGGCTTACCCGGATCTCCTTACTAATTTGGGGAGTCAGCTCAGCCCCAGAAGTAGACTTACTTGCTCCCGAGGCTTACAGCCTCGCGTCGCAAGAGCGTCACTTCGGGACTAACGGAGGGTATTTCGGTTTGAATGATTCGGGAAGCTTGCACCATCCGCTTCCTCTCTAGTGTCACTCAATCTCGCCTACTTCGTCTCCGTCAACGCTTTTTCAAATTGTGTAAGTATTATATCAAATCGTGTCAAGGTTTTTCTTTAAAGCCAGAGTTGACTATGTATATTCCGACTAAAGCTAACACAATGGCTATTATAGCTAATGGGTTCATACAATTACCTTTTGTTTCGAATATAAAAATATATTCCTATCAAAAATATACTGGATATAATTACGGCTAAAAAATATGCATTTTCAAAACTGAGTCGAATCATGATTTTATGTCTTTAAGTAAATATAATGAAATTAATAAGCTGAGCCAAGTTAGAATTATCCCGGCAATCGGATATAACAGCAATTCAATGATCGTTTTTGATATGATAAAGAAAGGAGATATTATTCCGGCTGTAAACCAGGCCACAGCGATCATGTTAAAAAAGTCAGCTAAAGATTTGCGCTGCGCCAACGTATATTGTCTCATAAAAGAGATAATGTCATGATAACATGACTGTTTAATTTGTCAATTTGCGAGAAACAGCAGGTACTGTTACAATTTGCCTATGTTTGAAATATTCCAGAGGCGGCAGTTGCAGCGGATCACCGGTACTTCGAGACGCGAACATTTGACCCGGATCAAATTTCTCACCTTTTTGGCCACTGGTTTTTTCCTGATTTTACTTATCGGCGTATTTATGACGGGGATATTGTTTGCGTGGTATGCCAAAGATTTACCCCGTCCGGACAAGGTCCGGCGTTCTCAAGGATTGTCAACGATCATTTATGATCGCAACAACGAACCGATTTATGACATTTTTCGTGATCAAAACCGGATTCCGGTCACATTTGAGGAAATGCCGCAGGTTTTGAAACAGGCTACTGTAGCTATCGAAGACAAAGATTTTTACAAACATGAGGGGTTTTCAGCTAAGGGTATGCTGCGGGCCATTTTTAATATCGTTTTCTTCAGGAAACTTGAAGGCGGATCGACTTTGACTCAACAACTGGTAAAAAACGTACTTCTCACCGGTGAGCGCACCCTTCCCCGGAAAATCAAGGAATTTATTCTATCGATCCAGATCGAACGCAAATATACCAAAGACGAAATTTTACAAATGTACTTAAATGAGGCGCCATATGGGAGTACGACTTATGGGATTGAGTCGGCGGCCCAGTACTACTTCAATAAAAAAGCCAAGGATCTCACTCCAATTGAGGCGACGGTGTTGGCAGGTTTCCCTCAAACACCGACTAAATACTCGCCATTTACGGGTGAAAAAGATGCATACAAATGGCGTACCGAACAAGTGATTCGCCGCATGCGTGAAGATGGATATATCACCAAAGATCAGGAAGCTGATTATAAAAAACAACTGACCGAACTGACTTTTCCCGGTGGCAATGACGAGTTTAAAGCGGCTCACTTCGTGACTTATGTCCGCGAACTTTTAGAGCAGCAGTTTGGCCAAAAATTGGTGGAAGAAGGCGGATTGCGAGTAAATACCACACTCGATCTTAAGCTCCAAGAAAAAGTCGAACAAATAGTCAAAGAAGAAGTGGAGAAAGCCAAAAATCTGCGGGTTGGAAATGGGGCAGCCATTGTTTTGGACCCAAATTCCGGGGAAATTTTGGCTATGGTTGGCAGTAAAGACTATTCGGCGACTGATTCGGCTGGCGCCAAATTTAATGTCGTCACCCAGGGTCTGAGACAGCCAGGATCGGCCCTCAAACCCATCACCTACGCGGTCGCTTTCAAAAATGGCTATACCCCGGCCTCAATCGTCATGGATGTGGAGACTAAATTTCCTGGCGGTGCGGGCCAAAAAGATTACTCACCCAAAAACTACGATCTCAAATGGCACGGCCCGATGCAGATGCGCTATGCATTGGGTAACTCGATCAACATGGTGGCGGTCAAAACTTTGGCTTTGGCCGGAGTGAAAAATATGCTAACTCAAGCTTATGACATGGGATTGACCACACTCGAACCAACACAGGAGAACCTGTCGCGGTTTGGTTTGTCAGTCACCTTAGGAGGAGGGGAAGTAAAACTTATTGATCTGGCGGGAGCCTACGGTGTATTAGCTACCGGAGGCACTAGACATGACAGGATCGCGATCCTGAAGGTGAGTGATCAAAAAGGAAAAACCTTGTTTGAATACAAAACTACCAGTGGTAAACGGGTGATGGATGCGGATATTGCTTATTTGATCACGCATATTTTATCCGACAACGGCGCTCGGGTACTAGAGTTTGGCGAGAATTCATACCTGGCAGTCACCGGCAAAAATGCATTTGTCAAAACCGGAACTACCGATGACAAACGTGATAACTGGACAGTTGGCGGTACGCGCTCGCGGATCGTGGGTACTTGGGTAGGTAATAATGACAATAGTCCGATGCATCCGTCGCTAGCATCGGGTGTGACTGGCGCCGCCCCGATCTGGAACCGGATCATCCGCGAAGTGATCAAAAATCTGCCGGATGAACCGTTTGTCCGATCGGACAATATTGTCGAGATGGACATTGATAGTTTTGGCGGCGGTTTGCCGCGACCGGAATTTCCTACTCGTAAAGAGGTTTTTATCAAAGGGACTGAACCAACCGCAGTGGGATCCATTTACAAAAAGCTCAAAATTTCCAAAAATAACGGTAAATTGGCCAATGACATTGAAATAGCCAGTGGGGCATATGACGAAAAAGAATTTATCGTCTTTTCCGAAACTGATCTCGTTTCAACTGATGGGAAAAACCGTTGGCAGGAAGGTATTGATGAATGGCTCAAAACTCAATCTGATCCCAAATACCATCCGCCGACCGAGACCTCAGGCGACCGGTTGGATACAGTCGTCATGAATATCACCGATCCGCAGGATAAAAAACAGTATGATGATCACGATGTAAAAGTCGCCGGTGAAGCTTTTAGTTCCGACTCGATTTCGGAAATAAATGTGGAGATTTTGGGTACGCAAGCTTTTTCAGACAAAGTCACTGGTACCAATAGCTATTCCCGGGTTTTTAACTTAAATACGGGGACGTACACGATCAAAATGACGGCCAAAGACAATCGCGGAAAAGAAACCACCGGCGAGGTCAAAATCGGAGTATTGGTAGCTTGGGATAGTGCAGTTGCTCCAACGCCTTCACCTTCGGCATCGCCATTGTTGCTATAAACAACTCTCCTCCTTTATAAGGAGGAGTTGGAGGCGGTAGAAAACAAGTATTCAAACCTTTAATTTATTTTGGATTTCGACAATCTTTTCTATAATTCCTTCTAAATTGCATACTACCTCGCTATTATAAAAACGAATAACTGTAACACCTAATTTTTCAAGAAACGAAGTTTTTCTGATGTCGTTATAGATTTGAAGGGAAGTTTCGTGCGTTACTCCGTCTATTTCGATTGACAATTTTAGTTCAGGACAGTAGAAATCTAAAATATATAATCCAATGCCGTGTTGCCTTCTATATTTGTACCCAAGTTGTCTGTTACGCAGTTTATTCCAAAGTAGCCTTTCAGGATAGGTCAAATTTTGTTTAAGGTATCGCTTAAAAGGGAGGTTTTGAGGATCTCCTTTTAGAGTCAAAGTTCTCTTTTTGTTCATTACTTATCTACCTCACCTATCCTCTCCTTACAAAGGAGAGGGATAACTGCTTCGATATCCTCGGCTAATCACAGAAGAGGAATTATATTAACCCCTTAATTTTGCGTTGAAGGTTTTGTCGACCATTTCTTTCAGTTGAGTACGTAATGCGATCACTTCGCTATCGGTGATTTGTTTATCCGGATTTAAATAGTGGATTCTGAAAGTTGCTGTATCCTGATATTCAGTAATAAGTTGGACCTCATAAACCAACGGTGATTGATTTTTGATCGCTGCAATTATTTCTCCCAGTGGAGTTTTTGCCGGCAAAACAAAAGTCATATCTTCTATAACCGGCGGATATTTGGGAATAGGCTGGTACTTTTTAGTCGTTTGAGCGCTTTTTACAAGTTGGGCAAATTCTAACTCGAGAACTGTAATTGGAGTTTTGATCTCCAGTTTTGTTAAAAGTTGCGAGTTGACTAAACCTAGGGACCCAAAATCTCCGAAACTTAAGTGACGGTCATCGTACCAATTTTTTAATACGTCATTCCGGACTTGATCCGGAATCTTTCTGGGATCCTGAAACGAGTTCAGGATGACATCATTAGTCGAAATTCCAAATAAGTCCAAAATACTTTCCGCAACTCCTTTAGCTTCCAAAAAGCGTTCTCCTGTCCAACATATAAGTATCGTGGGGTTTTCATACGGAAGGTCATCGGGATTAAAAACATAACGCATACTCAATTCAAAAATTTTAAAACAGGGGTGCAGGTTTAAATTTTGTTTGACACAATTTAAAATGCTTGGCCACAAGCTTGGTCGCATGTAGACCCATTCACTGGATAAAGGATTACTGATTTTAAATGCTTTAGATTTATCAAGTCCGAAAATATCCATTAATTCTTCAGAAATCATCGAGTAGGTATAAGTTTCGGTAAAACCCCAATCTCTGAGTCTGATTTTGATATCTTCTTCCCATTGAAGTGATTTATTAGGTTCGGAAAAAGGTGGTGGAGTGTCAGGCAAAGTTGGGGTCACGTTGTGATAACCGTAAAGCCGGGCGATTTCTTCAATAATGTCGACATCGATTTTGATATCGCGGCGGAAAGAGGGAACGGTGACTACCATATTGTCATCCTCACGAAAGTGAGGATCCGCTTTCTTATTACGGATTCCCGCCTGCGCGGGAATGACAGCTTTATTGAATGCAACTTCCAATCCAAGCGGCGTTAGTATTTCCTTAATTTCCTGATTACTCAATTTTTTTCCAATGTATGCATCGACTTTTTTTCGATCGACAGAAACTTGGTATGGTGCATAAGGTTTTGGGTAAATGTCATAAATTTGACTTGCTGCTTCTCCACCGGCCAATTTCTTCACCATTTCCATCCCGTCAAGCATGGTGGGAAGCACCAATTCCTCATCAAGTCCTTTTTCAAAAAGAGTCGCTGCCTCGGTGCGAAGAGCCAAAGCCATTGAGGTTTTACGGATCCTGACGGGATCATAAGTTTGCATAAATAGAACTATGGTTTTAGTTATCGATTTTATACTTGAATTTTCTGCGCCCCTGATGCCACATAAATCAATGAGACGACCGGCTCCATCTTCAATCACGATATCTCCGCCCGGAAGTGAGTGGGTTTTGCCGTCAAGAGTTGTGAGCTTTTCTCCTTTTTGGGAAGCGCGAAGGATCATGGTGGGGATTCCCTCTGCGTTAGGTTTAATTTCGGCAAAGTCAAAAGCGTGTACTGGTTGGCCATAAGCGCGTAGAAAATAGTTGGTGATGTCAACAATATTATTTAGTGATCTAATTCCAGTTAATTCTATTTTTTTTTGCAGCCAATCAGGAGAAGGTTTGACCGTGACATTATCAATAACGACTGACACCCAACGCGGATTGAGAATGGGATCGGTTTGGATATTGAGTTTTAAAGAAGCGTCTAGTGTATAACGTCTAGCGTCTAGTGATTTGTGATATGGGTCATTGGCAAGTTTTGCGGCGATTTCAAAACGCGGAAGTATGGCGGCGGCTTCGCGAGCCACACCAAAAACTGACATGGAGTCAGGGCGATTGGTCGTGACTTCCACATCATAGATAGTTTCGCCACTCACCTCGTTGATCCGTTCAATTGATGGACCGCAAAGTGACAAATACTCCTTGATTTGTTTGGGAGTAGCTGCGGTTTCCAAAAATTCTCGAAGCCAACTATCCGGAATTAAAATATTCATAATTATCCAATTTCCAATTATCCAATTTCCAATTATCCAATATTATTTGAGAATTGGATAATTTGATTATTGGATAATTTACTAGAATTGTTCCAAAAATCTCAAATCATTACTATACAAAAGTCGGATGTCGTCTAGTTGGGTACCGGATTTCATCATCGCTACCCGTTCCACTCCCCAACCAAAAGCAAAGCCATTGTATTTATCTGGATCAATTTTGCCTGCTTTTAAAACATTGGGATGCACCATGCCAGCTCCACCCAACTCTAACCAACCATCTTTGCAAAGTTTGCAACCCTGCCCGTCCGGCAGGTGGGCTTTTCCCAAACACACGCCGCAGTTGATATCCACTTCAAAAGACGGTTCGGTAAATTGAAAATGAAAAGGCCGGAGCCGCGATTTTCTATCAGGACCATAGTATTGTTTAAAGAAATAATCCATGACGCCTTTGAGGTCGCCGATAGATGCATTTTTATCTACAAATAGGCCTTCAAATTGGTGAAACATCGGCACATGTGAGACATCTGATTGGCGGCGGTAACATTTGGCGATATTGATCATCCGAATTGGCAGCTTCCCTTTCTCCATTTCGCGCACCTGGCCATTGGAAGTGTGGGGAGTAAGAACTATTTTTCCCTTATGGACCTCTCCCTGACCCTCTCCTTTAAGAGGAGAGGGAAATTTATGGTCAATAAAGAACGTCTCCCATTCATCTCTGGCCGGATGATCGGGGGGCATGTTGAGTGATTCAAAAGCGTAATAGTCCCAATCGACTTCCGGGTGCCGGACACGACTAAAACCGATCCGCTCAAATATCCGCGTGATTTCTATGATGGCTTGAGTGACGATATGCAGATGCCCTTCAGGAGGGAGGATTCCGGGAAGACTTACATCAAACCAGACTTCTTTGGTAGTGGCGTTATTCAGTTGTTGAGTAAATGCCTGATCAACACTGGATTTAAATTCATTGACGAGTATTCCGGCGGTTTTCCTATCTAGTTGGGGTAAGTCTTTGAGTTGCTTGATAAGTTGGGTAGCTATCCCGTGGCTGCCGAAATAATTGACTTTTAATTGCTCCAGTTGAGTAGAGGCTGTTTTAGAAACCAACTCGAGCAATTGATTTTGCATTTCCAAAAGGAGCGAGCGAAAAGCATCCAAAGTGATTTGATTTGTTGGAGCCGCACTTGGTTTAATCGCTGGTTGAATCGGCGCTTTGGTTAAGTCAGAGACATGGTAATGGACGCGGACAGTTTCTCCCAACTGTTCGATTTCAGAGACAAAAATCTGGCCGATTTCCGACGTATTTTTGACTTGGGTACCGCCGTCAGGAGTCGGAGCAAAGCCGGATATTTGTAAAATCCTTAGCGGCTTGTTTTTGGGTAAATGTTCCGGTACCCAACTAACTCTTTTTTTTAAATCTTCCAAACTCACCATTTCGGTATGTATTGGTCGGCCTTCAGCAATCAGCATGTTAGTCTGTTTTTCCAAGGTCTCTTTGAGTTTGGGGTTGATATCACCACGATACTCGATGAAAGCGTGTTTGCCGTGTTCGCCTTTGGCTGGAGTAAGTCCGGGTACTGTCTGGATGATGATTTCGTGAAGGACGTGGCCTGCGCTATGCCAGCGCATATGGTCGAAACGTGAAGTCCAGTCAATGTGGGCGGTGACGGTTTCGCCGGTCTTCAAGTGGCCGTTGAGTTTACCTTCATGTACCACATCTTGATCACGCATTCGGACATGAGTGACGATCAGTTTTCCGTGTTTGCCGACTATCTCTCCCCGATCACTAGGTTGGCCGCCGCCTTGGGGATAAAAAATAGTTTCCGGTAAAATCACTTCCCACTGGTTGCCCTGCTTGGTAATTGTGGAAATTTTACTTACCAAAGTTTTTTTGTAACTATCGGTGAGATAAACAAGTTTAGTCATAAGAATTGTGTCATTGCGAGCAATCCCGATGGATATCGGGAGAGCGCGTCAATCTCGTTAGTTTAAGATTGTCTGGCGGAGCCAGATCTCGCTTCGCCAGACTTCGTCGCTACGCTCCCTGCCTGCCGGCAGGCAGGCTCGCAATGACGACTTGGTACTATTGTACGTTTTGGTTTATAATCGTGCAAGCAGAGAGGCAGACTACGAATCGCGAGGTTACGAGCCTACCTCTCTGCTCAATAAATTTAGAATCCATAATTATCTCCAAGTCTCATCCAATCAGGAATAGCGCGGTCTCCAGATGCTTTTCTAGGTGCAGGTGGTCGACCTACATCCCTTACAACTGGAATTCCAGCGGATTCAACTGGTGGTACTGTGTCACCACCAAGTATGGTTTGAGCCCTAATATCTAATCTTGCTAAGCCGTTTGTAATAGATGGTTTATTTTCTACTGCCATATATTTTCACCTCCTTTCATTTTCAAAAAGTCGCAAATTTTCTTTATTACTTCCCAAACTCGAGTCCGGCCGGACTGCCAGTTGGTAAGTATCGTGGTTAATTGCAAATAGTTACCACAAAAAAACTCCCTTGCGGGAGCTGTTGTTGGCTTAATTTTTATTTTTGATTTTTACATCTTGATTTTCTTACCGCCAACCAGCCTCCCGATTAAGGAGTTAAAAAAGAAAAATTGATTGGCGCGATTGGTCATCATATTTTTATATATTTCTATTGTATCAAATTTAGTCAAGATCGAGTTATCTCGGTTTTGGATCCTGAATCAGCTGCGGCTTTTCAGGATGATCCCGACACCTTTTATATTTCAGATGTAGTCGGGATCAGTTCAACTGCTGCTTGGCTTTGTCTACGATGATCTTGAACACATGCGGATCGTTAATAGCCAGATCAGCCAGTATTTTGCGGTCGAGCTGGATATCACTTTTCTTCAAAGCATGTATAAACAAGCTGTATTTGAGGTCCATTCGTGAAACCGCCTGATTGATGCGCGATACCCAAAGTTGCCGCATATCCCGCTTTTTGAGCTTGCGGCCGGCAAAGGCATATTCTCCGGCATGAAGCATAGACTCGCGGGCGACCTTGATCAATCGGTTACGCGTCATCCGATAGCCTTTGGTTAGATGCAAAACTTTTTTATGTTTCGCATGTGATGTTAAACCTCGTTTGACTCTAGACATAGTATTTCTTTGTGCGATGCAAATATACTAATGCATACTAATTATACTAATAAAATTGCATTTGTATCATTAGTACCAATTCGTATATTGGCATCAATTATCCGTATGGTAAAAAGATTCTCACCGTTTGTTCCAGTCCTTTGGAAACCTGTGCTCGAACATTATACTTTCTGAGTTGTCTTTTTGATTTGTGCGAACGCAAATGGCGGGCATTTTGTTTGCCGCGCATGAGTTTGCCGGTAGACGTGACTTTGAAGCGTTTGGCGACGATTTTCTTAGTTTTCATTTTCGTTTTCATAAGTTTTGTCCTTTTTACGGTTTGGGCGACTTCTTGTCCCCCACCACTTGGGCGATCAATACTTTGCCTTCAAAATGAGCGGGTCTCACGACTTTGATATCTGATAGCGCACTTAAAAAGCGATTTAGGACATCATGACCAAATTCTTTACGCGTGATTTCTCTACCCCGGAAAGGAATTGAGATCTTCAATTGATTTCCGTCTGTCAAAAACTCCTTGGCCCGTGCCAGCCTCGTGTCCAGGTCATGTTGTCCGATAAAAGGTCGTAATCTGATTTCTTTGACGCCGACGTTTTTCTGTTTCTTCTTCTCTTCCCGAGTTTTCTTGGCCTCAAGATATTTAAATTTCTTAAAATCAATAAGCTTAGCTACCGGCGGTTGGGCATTTGAGGCGATCTCAACAACATCCTTACTTGCCTCCCGTCCCAGGCGCAAGGCCTCTTCTTTGGTGACGACACCAATTTGTTTGCCGGTTTCATCCAATAGCCGCACTTGACGCGCCTGGATGAAATAGTTTAGCCGATAGAATTTACCTCTTGGTTTCAATGTCTGTTTTAAGTTTCTCTAAAAAAGCACCCAACGTCAAGAGGCCAAAATTTTCGCCTTCCCGACCTCTCACCGCCACAGATGGCGGCGCGAGCGCTGCTTCTTTGTCCCCAATTATAGCCATAAACGGGATTTTTTGCAACGACCCATCGCGGACTTTGGCTTGCATCCGTTCCTGACGGTCGTCAAGTTCGACCCGGATGCCGGCCTTTTGGAGTTCAACTAGCACCTTTTGAGCCGCCTCGTTATGCCGCTGGGCAATCGGAATCACCTTTACTTGCACCGGAGCCAGCCACACCGGGAATTTACCAGCGTATTTTTCAATCAAAAAGGCAATGATTCGCTCAATCGCCCCAATTGACGAACGGTGGATAACGATAGCTTGTTCTTCCTGGCCACTTTCATTTGTATAAGTGAGATTGAACCTTTTGGGCATCACAAAATCATATTGGACGGTAAAAGCCGTGTCTTCTTTGCCGTTGACGTTCCACATTTGAATATCTATTTTGGGTCCATAAAATGCCGCTTCATCCTGTTTTATATCTACCCTGACAACATGAATTTTCTTTCGTTCAATAAGCACTTCATGTAAAATTTTCTCAGCGTAATCCCAGGACGCGTCATCCTTAAAATATTTTTTTGAGTCTTCGCGATTTCCCAGAGATAAACGGTAATAATAATCGCCTTTATGGTCATCGTCTATATATGGTTTCAAACCGAGAGTGGTAGCAAACCGCTCGATCAGATCCAAGACACGGTTGATTTCCGCTTTGGCCTGATCTTGGCGGGCTATGATGTGAGCATCGGCCAGACAAAACGAGCGGACCCTTTGTAAACCCATGAGCTCTCCGGATTTTTCATAGCGGTAAAGTTTGGCTAGTTCTGCAAAACGCACTGGTAGCTCCTTATAACTATGTGGCCGACTCAAATAAAGTTCAAAATGATGTGGGCATGTCATGGGTCTTAGCATATACTCTTCATCGTCAATCACAATCGGCGCATACATGGAATCTTTATAATAAGGATAATGACCAGACTTTTTGTACAAATTCAAACTGGCGATATCTGGGGTATAAACGTGTAAATAGCCGTCTTTGATTTCTTCATCCACCACCCAGCGCTCAAGCGCGCGTCTTATAGCTGATCCTTTGGGTGTCCACAAAGGTAAACCTTTGCCGACTGTATCGGAAAAGGTGAATAAATCGAGTTCCTTGCCAAGTTTTTTGTGATCGCGGTCTTTTAAATTTTCATCAGGTTGGTTCATAGTGTTCCCTTCTATCTTTCTTTTCCCCTCTTCGTAAGAGGGGCAAAGGGGAGTTAGAGTTTTTCTGATTTATGCTAACTCCTCCTCACCTTCGCTCTTTACGAAGAGGAGGATCTTTCTTGCAACAAAAAACCACCCTCTTGTTGGATCCCGATATTCTCGGAAGGTTCCATCCAACTTTGGTGGTCTTAATTATATCTTTCTAACGGTCAGACGCCGCTTCTCTTTGAGGTTGGTGAGGTCTCATGCCGACGAAAAGTAATTTTATTATAAACCTTCCCCGACAATTGTCAATCAGCGGTTGAGAGTGAATTCAGTTTTTACCAATACAGCTTCATAAGTGTCATCCCCGCGAAGGCGGGGATCTTCATAAATAGATTCCCGTTTTCACGGGAATGACAATTTTACTGGGAAGAACTGAATTCACTCGCGGTTGAAATAAGCTAGGGCAGTGCTGACGATATACAGAAGCGCTGCCACCCCGACACCGATAGTCGTGGCCCAAGCAAACAAGTTGTAAATTTTGCCGTTGGTATGCTTGCCCATGAGTTCATGTTTATTGATAAGTTTCATCATGAAAATCAGTTCGAAGGGCAAGAGAATGCCATTTAGTACTTGTAAGTTGAGTAACAACTTGATTAGTGATATCGAAGGCGTGAGGGTGATGGTGGCTGACATTACGATCAAAATCGTAAACAGGGCATAAAAAATCGGCGCCTCCTCCAATGATCGGTTGACACCAGACTCCCAACCAAAAGCATTGCAGACGGAAAAAGCCGTGGTCAAGGAAATGACGCTCGAGGCCAGAAGTGAAGCTCCCAATAACCCCAAGCCAAAGAGTACCTCGGCAAATTTACCGGCAAGTGGTGATAGGGCCAAAGCCGCATCTGCTGCTGATTCAATGGAAATTCCGCGCGGAAACAAAGTGAAGGCTGTAGCGATGATGATAAATAGGGCTACAACATTGGAAAAAAACACGCCCACAAAAGTGTCGATTTTTTCCGTGCGATAGTCTTTCATGGTGATCCCGCGTTCTACTACTGCGCTTTGGGCATACATCTGCATATAGGGAGCAATCGTGGTGCCGACAAAGGCTACGAGTAACGCTAGATACGTTGGTTGCGTCGAAAAACTGGGCACGAAGATACTACGAGTAACGGCCGACCAATCAGGTTTGGCAAAAAAAGCTGCAATGATATAAGACAAGAGAATCCCACTCATGGCGATAAAAACTTTTTCAACCTTGTTATAAGTACCCTTGACGATCAACCACCAAATGACGCTAGTGATGATGGGGATACTTATATATTTGGAGATACCGAAAAGCTCAAAGGCTGCGGCCATGCCGGCAAAGTTGGAGACCACCACGGCCGCATTGGCCACAAAGAGCAAAACCATCATAAATACGGTCGTACGCAAATCAAAATTTTCGCGGATCAGGTCCGAAAAACCCTTGCCGGTCGCAGCTCCCAAGCGGGCGCTCATTTCCTGGACGATGTATAAAGCGATCGTGATCGGGATAATCAGCCACAAAAATTTCAGGCCAAAGCTGGCTCCGGCGACAGCATAAGTGGCTATGCCGCCGGCGTCATTTCCGGCAGCGGTGGCTACCAAACCCGGACCCAACAAGGTAAAAAAGGACAAGGGAATAAATTTACGCATCCTAAGAGATAGTGAATTTGCTCCCGGTAGCTTATTTTCTGACATATTTTTATTCTAAAATGGGCAAAACGTGGCGTATCCGGACTTTCCAACGTTTTGGTAAATAATAAGATACCGCGTCCCGAAAAGTGACGACGCCGATGAGCCGATTACCATTGTTACGGCTTATGACAGGTAGAGCTGAGAGATTGTAACGATGCATTTTTTTGAGTGAGTCTTTGATATGATCCTGAGGATGGCTGACGATCAGATTTTTGACCATCGCTGTTTCCACCCGACTTCTTCTGTCTTGGGCGAAAAGTTCGTAAACACTTAGTACTCCCACCAGTTTGTTAGCGAACTCACTTTCCAACACATACATATAGAGCATAAAATCCGGTAATTGTTCTATTTTGGATAAGTGCGTAAATACTTGATCCAGAGTCATACCAGAGGGGATAGCCACATAATCTGTAGTCATGTACGCACCGGTAGAGAATTCCGGATAATTAAGAAGAGATTTGATTTGTTCGATCTTGGCTAGACTCATGAGTGGTAGTATTTTCTTAAAATAATCACTTCCCAAGGTCACAAATAAGTCAGCAGCCTTGTGTGCTGGCATTTGATTGATGACGTTGGCCACATCATCGAGTTTCATCGCCTCAATCAGATTTTGTTGGAGTTTGGGTGAGAGCTCTTCGATGATGTCGGCAGCGATCGGATCCTGGAGAGAAGCCAAGACCCGGCTCCCCTGCTTATATCCCGGACCTTCAAAAATGATGCGCGCGATATCCACCGGATGCAGAGCCTCAAGTTTTTTATAATGGATTTTAAATTTCATTGGTGAAGGTCCGCCCAAAAATTGGACGTCTTTCCAGTCGATGATGTTATGTTTAAGTAAATTGGCTGGAGTGGGTATTTTCAGACGTTTGAGTATCCCGACCACACTCACATCCACGCCTTTTAGCACCAATACATGATGGGCTTCCTCAAGCAGTAGGTCGTTGGCCCGCGTCAGCCTGCGGTCATCGATATCGACGATTTGTTTATCGTAAACGTCCTTTGCGAGTAAGACTTCGTCATTTCTTTGGATAAATGGGGTGAGATCGACCAAGTCGGTAGTGAGTTTGACTAATTTTGGGGAAATAACTGATAAATCAGAGTACGGAATAAAAACGGCTTCTTTGTTGATTCCCCGTTTAATGACCAATCCCCGGACGCGCGGAAGCGTAGCGCTGATGTCGGTGATAACAAAATCCAGGACGGTGCCGATTTTTTCTTTACTTTGATTGATAACTGCATCGCCCAAGAGGTCGGAAAGATAAAATTCCATAATCCCGGCTTTAGGGCCATATATATCTGTCTATTTTGATTGTAGGCTGGTGAAAACAGCTTTGTCAACTGCCGACAACTTCCTTAAACTCCAGTTTTTTGCTAAAATGCGAATATAGGCATGAGCATAAGTTTTGGTCCAAGGTGATTCGGGCGTCTAGTAAGACCAGAACAAATGTCTGATTTTAAAATTAAAATGGGCTCGTAGCTCAGCTGGCTAGAGCGTCACATTGACATTGTGAAGGTCTGAGGTTCAAGTCCTCACGGGCCCACTTATGCCAAGGTAGCCAAGTCGGTCACGGCGCGTGTCTGAAAAACACGTTATACAGGTTCGATTCCTGTCCTTGGCACATAAGAAATTGATAGTTAATAATTGATAATTTATAATTCCAGTTCTTTAACAAGAAATTCTTAATTATCAACTATCGATTAATAATTATCATGCGGCGGTAGTTCACCGGTAGAACGTCTCCTTGCCAAGGAGAAGGTAGCGGGTCCAATTCCCGTCCGCCGCTCCAATTTGGACAAGTTGGTTACTTTACTATTTAAAACAGCTTCCACAACATGAAAAGAAGTCCGCGACGCAAAAAACAGGCGTTACTTCTGCCGTTTATTCTAGTCACATTAATTATTATTTTTGCTTTTGGATTTTTGCAGTCACAAATCAAGATTACCCAAGACCATGCGACCAGCAATTTGCAGAAGAATTATGATCAGTTTGTAAACCTTTTGGAAATAGAAAAACGGCGTCTCACACCGTTAAAACTGCCAATCCTGCTATATCATTATATCGAGATCGTTACGAACTTACGAGATACTATTAGGCAATCCCTAAATATCAATCCCCAGATTTTTGAATCACAAATTAATACCTTGTTGACACATGGTTACCAGCCGATAGTCATGAGTGATTTAATCGACTATTTTGACGGCAAAAAGGCGCTTCCTTCCAAACCGATCATTTTTACATTTGATGATGGTTATCGGGATTTTTATACTGACGTCTTACCAATACTTAAGAAATACCACATCAAGGTGATGCTTTATGTGTCGACAGGATTGGTTGACTCGACGCGTAACTATCTGACTCAGCCACAGCTTAAAGAAGTGATAGCTTCAGGATTGGTAGAGATTGGAGCTCATTCTGTCACTCACTCCAACTTACGGTATTTAAATCTGGCAGTGGCCAAAACCGAGATCCTGGAAAGTAAACAAGAGCTGGAAAAATTGACCGGACAAAAAGTGAAACACTTTGCTTTTCCTTATGGAGACTATTCTTCCGATTTGATTTTGGAGCTGGGAAAAGCGGGTTTTGATACGGCTGTCACAGTGGATCCGGGGACCACCCAGACCTATGCTGAACGCTTTAGCCTCAAACGTATCCGCCCGGGTCGCACCACCGATACCGTACTTCTGAAGCTGATTGAATAGCTGACGATGGATAATTTCAACTATTTTGGGTAAAATTAGAGCGGAAAACAGGAAATCTTTCATTGCCGGGTCGTCTAATGGTAGGACAGCAGACTTTGGATCTGCTTATTCTAGGTTCGACTCCTAGCCCGGCAGCCAGTAAAGAGAAGAGAGAGGTTGGGAGGTAGCGCTTTCCGCGCCCGCCTCCGCGGAAAGCGCGTCAAATCCGCCTTTTTTGAAACTTGCGGACAGCCGCCGATCAGTTAAAAAGAAATTCGAGCCGACAGTTTTTGCCATGATAGATAAATCATGGCAACTATTTTTTGCGCGCGCGATTTTGTGCGCTGACAACGCACTATTAACGAATTCTTGGAAAGGTTCGAGCCACTCAACACCGTTTTGAGAAATTTCCTTAATTTTGGAATTTAGCAGTGATTTTTCTTCAACCATTTCGTTCTTTTTCTTTTGGTAATCCTCGGGGCTGATAATTTTATCTAAATATCCCTCCAGCAATCGGTCTAGTTTTTCTTCCGCTTCTTTTAGTTGGAGTTGATAAGTCGAAATAATTCCCGATGATTTTTCTTTTTCTTGGTTTGAGTCTTTATCCGCCCACTCAAGAAACTTTTTTGCGGCGTGCGGCGGCAATGATGCTCGCAATACAATATCTTTTAATTGTTTCTCGATTTCTTCCTTGTCAAGATATTTTTGCGAGCAAGCACCCATTTTTTTAGAGCAACGATAATACACATATTCAACCGTTCTATTTGTCCGCTTATAATACTTGGTATGTTTTTCGGCTGTAATTGCGCCACCGCATTCGCCGCACTTGGCTAAACCAAGAAAATTGAATAAATGCTTGTTGTCTTTCACTTTTCGGCTTTTTAGTTTTACCACTGCTTGGCACTTATCAAAAAGTTTCTTAGAAATTAAGGGTTCTTGTTTCCCCTCATAGAGTTCGCCACAAAATTTCATGACTCCGTAGTAAAATGGATCAGTCAAAATTCTTTTGATTTTATCAAGGTGAATTATATGACCACTTTTGTTGTAAATTTTATTTTGGTTGAAAAATTTGCGGATATCAGCATATCCGTAGCCGCCGGTGGCAAAAAGCTGAAAAGCTTTTTGCACAAACTTGGATCTTTCTTTATCAACCTCTATTTTCTTATTAATGTTTAAATAACCAAAAGCTGCTTGATTGGGCCATTCTCCGCGGCGAAGTTTTTGGCGATTACCCCGTTTTACATTTTCGGAAAGATTATCAACATAATACTTAGACTGATTAAAAGCCATACCTAACATAAACTTGCCTTGTGGTGTATTCTCAAACCAAAAACTAGGAAATTTTAAATCAAGGATTTTTCCGGTATCCAGTAAATAGATAATCTTTCCGCCGTCAACAGAATTTCTGGCAAGTCTGTCTGGATGCCACGAGATGATACCGGCGGCTTCGCCGTTTTCTATCTTTTCCAAAACTTCCGAAAATTTTTGTCTTCCCGGTTCTTTGGCAGTTTTACTCTCAGTAATGAAGGAAACTATTTTTAAATTCTCCTTTGTGGCGAATTCCTCAAGTTCTGCAACTTGTGCCTCAATAGACAAAATTTGTCTGTCTGGTTCGTCTGTAGATTTCCTGCAATAAGCGATGTATTTAATCATGTCATTTTATATCTTATTTCCTAAAAGTTTTTTTAGCGAACGATAGTGAGCAGGGCTTCTTTCAAGAAGCCCAATTTTTGCGTTTTTTCTTCCTTCTTTTTACGGCGGCTGTCCGCAAGTTTCAAAAAAGGCGGATTTGACGCGCTTTCCGCGGAGGTGGGCGCGGAAAGCGCTACCTCCCAACCTCTTTCTTCTCTTTACTGGCTGGCGGTTTACGAAAAATGTCGAACCTCATTTGATTAGCCCCTCCTTCGCTAAGGCTACGGCAGGGCACAGTCGGCCTTCGGCCTCGCTTGCTCCGGCGCGGCGCCCCCACCCGTCGCGCCTCCGAAACTGTCGGCTCGTAAAGGTCGCTGAAAGCGACTAAAAGAAAAAACGCAAAAATTTTAAAGAACTAATTCTTAATAACTTTAAAGGCGCAACCGGTGGAATTAACAAGAAATTGCTTTCTGTTATCCGATTGCGCCATCAAAAAAAACAATTTCTAAAATGTTAATTCCAATATTAATATACCAAAAACTAAAACAGAAAAACAAGTGGTATTTTGTTGTATAATAATTTTGGAGGTGATGAAAAAATGAACAAGTTTTTGATTTTTCTTTTAGCTGGCTTTTCTGGAGGAATTATTAGGGGTTTAGTTGGTTTTGTCAAAAACAAAACCATAGAAAAGGCAGATCATTTCAAACCGCAATATTTTTTAATCACCATTTTAATTTCTGGAATTGTTGGAGCGGTAGCCGGAATTTTAGCCGATACCGAATGGCAAGTTTCTTTTCTGGTCGGATATGCTGGAACAGATTTTATTGAAAGTCTTTACAAAATTAAACTTGGGCAAAGACTTTCAAATCCAAAATTGTGAAAATTACAGAAAATTTGATATACTTGAGGCGTCTTAGTCAATTATTTTATAAATTTTAAAAGATAGGAGGTGAAAAAAATGTCATTAGAGAGTTTATTTCGTGTTGCTACAGGTTGGATTGAAAAAACAATGGTTGGTGGACAGCAATATCAACGAGGCATCGAAGGGCATGTTATTGTTCAAAAAGGAGGAGCAAAACCTCTAACAGAAGCTATAAAAGAAGCAAAAGATGTAGGTGGTTGGGTCGAACAGGATGGTGTTCCGGCACATAGACCTACTGGACCTGTAAAAAGACCTAGGCAATAAATTAATAAAATGTCTTTCTGCGGTGTAGAAAGGAAAAAATCGCGCGCGCAAAAAATAGCGGAGGCGCGGCGGGTGGGGGCGCCGCGCCGGAGCAAGCGAGGCCGAAGGCCGACTGTGCCCTGCCGTAGCCTTAGCGAAGGAGGGGCTAATCAAATGAGGTTCGACATT